>FWPU01002135.1_pt1 | contig 56183 bp, 50 predicted proteins | sample 2228361 | NCBI WGS metagenome assembly FWPU01 (sample SAMEA103939777, study PRJEB20133) | metagenome | reverse complement strand
AGGTAACTTCGGAATTTTTCACAGGAATTATTTTTACTTTTTCATCCGTTTTTTGCAAGAAGACCCTTTCGGTGTGCTTCTTTATTTCATATTGATCTTCAACTCCTTTATTTTTTTCCGAAGGGTGTTTCGATTGATCCCCAAGAACTGAGCGGTAACGGTTTGAACCCCGTTCATCTTTTTCAACGCCGATTGGATGAGGGTCTTTTCAACGAGCGAGATGATGTCATAGTAGATGCCCATATTCGCTTTTGTCTCCACATAGGGATCAATCTTACGGATGACCTCGTTAAGTTTCTCCTCAAGGATCTCATCGAGGTAAGAGGGGTGGGATTTTAAGCGATATCCTTGAATGACAGGAGAGACAATGGCAGAGAGAAGGGTGAGGAACTGAAGGTCCTCGTTCAACTGATCCCGAACTCCGTAGAGGGAGTTAATCAGCAGAAGGCCAAAGACCTCGTTTTTGGCCAAGAGGGGGACACAGAGTATTGGTGGATAGATTCGATCCGTCTTTCTCCCCTCCTTCATCATCTTTTCATAGAGGGGTTCCAAGTGGAGATGGTGAATGGCCGTGGGTTGTTTGGATTCCAGGACCTTTCCGATTGTTCCCTTCCGATTGCTACAGGTCGAAGGATGATTCTCTCTCTCCATTCCATAGACCGCTTCCACCCGGAGAATCTCTTTCTGGGAATCTTGAAGGAGGAGGGAAGAATATCCAATTGGAAAGTATTCAGAGAGGATGGCCATGATTCCCAGAAAGTAATCTTGAAGTTGACGGGGGGGAGAGAGGGAGAGGATATCATGAAGGCTCTTTAATTCGGGGTTCGTTCGAGGGTTAACAAAGAATGTGGAAGACATCAAAGGCACCTTCAAGGATGGCTTTCAAAAGAGACTTAGCTCTTCATCTTCTCGGTCAGAAGAATGGCTTCGGCAATCTGTCGCATGGTCTTGCGACTATCCATACTCGCCTTCCGAATCCTTCGGAAAGCCTCGTCTTCGCTGAGACCATGCTGTTTCATCAATATCCCTTTTGCCCTTTCCACCAATTTCCGGGTTTCCAGTTCCTCTTGAATCACTTTGGTCTGGACCATCAATTCTGTGTTTTCAATACAGATCGCTGCCTGATTGGCCACCATGGTGAGGAGCGCCTTTTCGGTCTCGGTGAATTCGTGCGGGTAGGAGGTATAGATGTTGATCACCCCGATCACTCGATCTTTCACCACCATCGGAACGCTGAGCATAGAGACCAGCCCCTCTTTCTTAGCCAGCTCCTTCTCCTTGTATCGAGGTTCCTTTAAGACATCCAGAATGGCCATGGGCTTTTTATTCTGGGCCACATACCCTACGATTCCCTCTCCCAATTTCAAGCTTCGTTCCTTCAGATACTCCTCACTGATTGCCTGGGTGGCTCGTATTTTAAGAACCTTTTCTTTATCATCCAAAATCCAGAGGCTACAAATCTTCGAATTCATCACATTGGCGGTGACAGTCACGATCAGCTTCAAGATGTCATCCAGGTATTGATCCGATGAGATGGCCTTGCTGATCTCCAAAAGGGCTTCCATCTGTTTCTTGTAAGAGGTTTTTTTAGTAAGCAATGTCTCCCCCTCCAATCGATGAGAGGTAATTTACCTAAAAGATTGGAAGTTGTCAACACTCCAGACCAGAGAGTCATCCGATTTCAGGTCCGTTTCGTTGTCCACCCTACTGCCCATCCATTCTCCTGATTTCGTTTCTCTCAAAAAATCTATGTCATTATAAAAATGAATAAGATTCAAATTGATAATTATTTGAAAATATTAAAAAATATTTTATTGACAGAATCTCATATATATGATAATTGAATATTGTTCAAAAATATTTTATGAAAAGAAAGTATAGCAAAGATAAAAGGTTTAAAAAGAGACTGGAAATCATTCAGGCTGCCATCGAAATTTTCAGTAAATATGGCTTTAAAAACTCAACCATTACTCAAATCGCCAAAAAAGCCGATGTAGCTGAAGGAACGATCTATCAATACTTTAAAAATAAAGAGGATCTATTCTTTTCGATCCCGGTTGAGAAGACCAAAGAGTTTGTTAGGGAGTTGAGACTCCACTTACAAGGAATTGATGGGGCCTTCAATAAAATTAAGAAATTTATCTGGTACTATCTCTATTTTTTTAAGATGAACCCTGACTATGGAAGGACCCTTTTATTAGAGATGCGAGTGAGTAAGAATTTCGTAAGAACGAAAGTCTACAGATCCTTTAAGCCGTTTACTGGAGAAGTCTTAGAGATGATAAGGGAGGGTCAAAGGGAAGGGGTCATCCGTCAAGATGTGAACATTTACCTTATCCGCCATTTGCTCCTGGGGATCTTAGAACACCTGGTCACTCGTTGGTTGCTCAAAGGAGAAAAATATGACCTGTTGGAGCATTGCGAAGAGGTGAATCAGTTGGTCCTTCATGGGATGAAAGGGATGAAGGGGGCAGACACATTTAAAAGATCTATGAAGGAGGTTAAAAAGATGGAGAATAAAGAATCCAAATGGGTGGCTACGGATTGCACGATCTGTTATCACAGTTGTGGGATGAAGGTGCTCGTGGAAGGAGGAAGGATTGTCAAGGTAGAAGGTTTGAAAGACCATCCACTCAACAAAGGACAACTCTGCCCCAAAGGGGAGAGGGCCATCGAACTGGTCTATCATCCCGACCGTCTTAAATATCCCTTCAAGAGAGTAAATGGGAAATGGGAGAGAGTGAGCTGGGACAGTGCCCTGACTGAGATTGCTGAAAAGTTGCTGAGCCTAAAGAAGGAGTTTGGACCAGAGGCCCTGGCGATTTTTAGCGGATCGATTGGCGTAGAAAATCTTGAGATGATGGAACTGGCCCAGCGGTTCAAGGGTGCCTTTGGAACTCCAAATTTCATCTCTGTAGAAGGAATCTGCTATCGGATGCGAATCCGAGCAAGGCAGATGACCTTTGGAAAGTATCCAGTTGAAGAGATGAACACCAAACTTTATGTTCTTTGGGGTCACAATCCCGAACAGTCAGATTTTCCTCTTTATCTGGCCATTCAAGAAAATTTAGCAAAAGGATCGAAGTTGGTGGTGATCGATCCCAAAAGAATCCCTCTGGCCCAAAGGGCAGAGATGTATCTCCCCATTCGTCCGGGAACGGATGGAGCCCTTGCCCTTGCGCTGATGCATGTCATCATCAAAGAGAACTTGTATGATAAGGACTTTATAGAGAAATGGACCTATGGTTTTGATAAATTGGTACCCCATATTGAGCCCTATACTCCCGAGTGGGCGGAGAAGATCACCTGGATCAAGGCCGAAGATATCCGGAAACTGGCTCGACTCTATGCCACCGCCGAAAGTGCCAGTATTTTTCAAGGCACGAACACTCAGGATCAGACTGCCAATGGAACTCAGAACAGTCGTGCCTTTGCCATCCTCCAGACGATCACTGGAAATATCAACAATCCCGGAGGTTGGGTGATCAGCCCAAGGCTTTCCTTAACAGGGTTAGGAATCCAAAGCGAGAAGATCCCAATTGGCGCTGAGGATTATACCCTTTTTTACGAGATCTGGGGAAGGAAGAGCCCCTATGGGCAAGTCGTTTGCTTCCCAGATAGCGTTCCGGACAAGATCAAGGCTCTGATCGTCACAGGAGGAAATCCAGTGGTCAGCATGCCGGATTCAAATGCTTTCAAGGAGGCCATGAAGAAACTTCAGCTTCTGGTGGTTCACGACCTCTTCATGACCGAGACTGCTAAACTGGCCCATTATGTCCTTCCAGCATGTACCCACCTTGAGAAGAATGGGTTGGCCTACAGTTATAATGTCTGCCATGGAATTCCCTATCTGATGGTGAGAAAGAAGGCGATTGAACCTTTGGATGAGTGCTGGTCGGAGTTTAAGTTCTGGAAGGAGTTATCTAAGAAGATGGGGATGGGAGAGGTTTTCCCGTGGGAGAGCGATGAGGAGATCGTTGAACTTGAACTTAAATCCTCAGGCCTTAGTTATCAAGAACTAAGAGAGGAAAAACCCGCTGGAGCCTATTATCGGGAGAAAACCTATGGGATGGAGGAATATGAGAAGAAAGGGTTTTCCACCCCCTCGAAAAAGATTGAAATCTATTCAGAAACCCTTGAGAAGGCAGGGTTTGACCCGCTTCCCACCTATCGGGAGCCCGATCAGAGCCCTTTGAACAAGGATCTCTCTAAGGAATTTCCTCTCATCCTTACTACAGGGGCTCGAATTCTCTACTATACCCATGCCCAGCACCGAAATATCCCGGATTTAAAAAACCAGTGCCCGGAGCCTTTTGCGGAGATTCATCCCAAAACAGCCCATCAATATGGAATTGGTCATGGCGATTCAATCATCGTTGAATCCAATCGTGGCAGGATCAAGGTCAAGGCACTGCTGACAGAGGATATCATGGAGGGAGTGGTGAGTATTCCTCATGGGTGGTCAGGGGAGGCCAATGTAAACCTTCTGACGGATGTCCACCTAAGAGAGCCCATCATGGGCTATCCTCAAATGAAATCTCAACTTTGCTCGATTCGAAAGGCATAGAGGGACGAGATGAGTTCTAGGCCTATCGACCGTTGATTTAGGGAGGGAAAAGATGTTTTTCAGAATTTACTGTTTTGCAAAGGAGATCGAGGCGCCAGATATCGAAACCGCTGAACGAATCCTAAAAGATAACCTGAAAGAACATATCTGGTTGCTTCCGGTGACTGAGACTCCTTTTGCACCTCCAGCGAGAGAATATAAGAAGATCGAAGTAAAGGAGAAGAAAGGCGGACACGGTTCAATGACCCTCCGCTATTAGAAAAAGGTTGTTAAAAGAGAAAAAACCTTCGAAGCCAACTCTCAGGCTTTGAGGAGGTTTGGAGGGTAAACATGAGGTATGCGGAGACAGGGTTCAATTTAGAAATCGATTTATCAAGGGGGAGTATCGATAAGGTAGAAACCGACCCCAAAGAATCAGAATTATTTCTGGGAGGAATAGGCATCAGTGCCAAACTGCTGTTTGATCGGGTTCCTCCGGGAACCGATCCTTTTTCTCCTGACAATCTTCTCATCTTCAATAGTGGTCTTCTCAATGGTACCCCTGTCCCTGGAGCCAATCGTACCTCGATCGATACCATGGCTCCGGTCAACGGATTGATGGGCCACTCCCTGATGGGAGGAATGTTCGGACCGGAACTGAAATTTGCTGGATGGGATCGGATCGTGCTGAGAGGGAAAGCCCCCGATTTGGTCTATATCGTCATTCGCAATGACCAGGTGGAGATACGCGATGCCCGACATCTCCGGGGGAAAGGCATGTATGATACGGCCCGATTGATTAAAGAGGAGTTGAAGGACAATAGATTCTGGGTGGCCACCATTGGTCCTGCCGGAGAAAACAGATGCTTTTTGGCTTCGCTTGATTGCGGAAACTCGAGCGCCGCTCGAACGGTTGGGCCAGTCATGGGAGATAAGCGAGTAAAAGCCATTGCTGTCCGAGGAACAAAAGACATCTATTTGGCTCACCCTACCGAACTCTGGGAGATGTGCTCACGCCTCCGAAAGGAGTTGCATGAGAACCCCAATGTGGGGGACTGGATGGCCGTGGATGAGGATGACAGTTTTCATCACAATAATTTTGCCTGGGGAAATGCCCGCGTCCGACGAAAGAACTTTTGGAGTGCCACCCTTGAAGAGAGATGGCGAAACCTAAAGTATGACCACCTAAGTCGTCAAACGGGTTGCTGGAACTGTCCGAAGGCGTGCCACAATGTGATTAAGTGGCCAGGCCGAAGAAGATTTTCCTATAAATGTTATGCAAAAGATACCTACCATATGGCCGCCTTCCAAGAACTGGATTTCTCCTATGAGATCGCCCCCATTGCCCAGGACTTAGGGCTTGACTCCTATTCCACACCCCAGACCATTGCATTCGCCCTTGAACTCCTTGAGGCAGGGATTCTCACGGAAAAGGATTTCCCAGGGATGCCCTCTGACGTAAGAGGGAGATTCTACTATCTTATTCATAAAATTGCCTTTCGTGAGGGCATTGGAGATATCTTGGCCGATGGGGTGTCAAAGGCAGCAGAACGGATTGGAAACGGCGCTGAGAAATTTGATCACAATACCGTAAAGAAATTTGAACAGTTACCCATCAAACTGGGCAAGCTCAATCCAGCCTACTTCCTCATGATTGCCACCGGTGAGGACATGGCAATTACACAGATTGAAGGCTCTTTTCCGCAAGACCCAATCCCTGATCCAAAACTAAGGGAAGAGTTCATCAGCAGGTGGGTAGCGATTCCGGACAAGAAGTTTGCAGAGTGGTTCCGAAATTGGGAAAAGCGGGATCAACTGCCCGACGATGCTATTGTCGCTATTGTCGATTGGAATGAGTGCATGCACTACCTGGATGATTCCCTGGGGTTTTGTGGATTCGTATCTTCATTTAGAGGGCAGTTCGGTGGGACTACAGGATATCACGTGTGGAATATGCCCCAGGTCATCACTCATGCAACAGGGTGGGATTTCGACAAAGATAGGCTTTGGGAATGCTTTCAGCGGAACCGAAATCTGGTCAGGGCACTTAATAATCGAGTGGGTCTGAGAAGATCCTGGGAGAGGCCACCGGAGGATCACTGGGCTGTAAGGAATGAGGAGTATGAGCAACAACTACTGACCAAGTATTATGACTTTAAGGGTTGGACCTTTGACGGGATTCCTACCAAGGAGACCTTGGAGAGATTGGGGTTGGGATACGTAGCAGAAGACCTTATAAAGAGAGGAGTTTTGACCGGTAATGAAGTGACCGCCCTTCATGACCCAAGGGCCAAGAAAGGGAAGGAATAAGGGAAGGGGTAAAGTTGTGGGAAGCGATGGAAAGAAAAAAAGAATTGTTAAGGTGATTCATGTCGATGCGAAGAAGTGTGCTGGATGCAGGGCGTGTGAAATGGCCTGCTCGGCCTTCCACGCCGTACCGAGATTTAGCTCGGTCAACCCTGGACGTTCCAGGATCATGGTCATTATGGATGAGGTGAGGGACATCTTTGTGCCGATCCGGGCAGGGGATTACACCATGGCCGAATGTAATGGCCGAAATCGTTATGTGATCGATGGCAAGGAGTACGATGAATGTACCTTCTGTCCAGCCTCCTGTCCTTCAAGGGATGCTTTTAAAGATCCTGACTCTGGGCTTCCTCTTAAGTGTGATATGTGTGAGACGATTCCTCCCTTGGAAAAACCTATGTGTGTAGATGCATGCACGTTCGGTGCGTTGACCTACGAAGAGAGAGAGGAGGCTGTCGAGGCTGAACCGAAAAGGATTGGGGAGGTGGAGATTGGGTTAAAATCATTGATCAAGAAGTACGGACTTCAGAGGGTTATGGAGACGATCGCCAGGGTATCCAAAGAGTAGAAAATAATTTTAGTTTTTTAAAAAAGGTAGAGATGGGGGTTTCCAAAAGTGGATAAGGAATTTAGGGAACTGCTTTATAAAAATCTTTCGATAAGGAATGTGGGGGATGTGATGGTGGTCGGGGGAGGAATTAGCGGAATTCAGGCCTCTCTCGACTTGGCTACTTCGGGGTTTAAGGTCTATTTGGTTGAGAAATCGCCGGCGATCGGTGGCAGGATGGCCCAGCTTGATAAGACCTTTCCAACCAATGACTGCTCCATCTGAATACTCGCACCCAAACTGGTCGAGGTCGGCCGGCATCCCAATATCGAGATTCTTACCTATACGGAAGTGGAAAGGGTGGAAGGAGAGGCAGGTGAGTTCAACGTCACCCTGATTAAGAAGCCCAGGTATATCGAAGAGGAGAAATGTACGGGTTGCGGAGCCTGTGTGGAATACTGTCCCATTCTGGTCCAGGATGAATATAATCAGAACTTATCGTTCAGTAAGGCCATCCATATCTATTTCTCTCAGGCCATTCCCCTGATTACCTATATCAACCCCGAGGTGTGTTCCTTCCTTAAAGACGAGAGGTGTGCGATCTGCGCAGGGATTTGCAAGAATAATGCAATCGATCTCTACCAAAAACCAGAAAGGATTGAAGTTGAAGTAGGGGCCATCATTCTTTCTCCGGGTTATGAGGTATTCGATCCGAGACAGAAGAACGAATATGGCTATGGAAAGATGCAGAATGTGGTGAGCAGTCTTGACTTTGAACGAATCCTCTGTTCCACCGGACCCTACGAAGGTGAGATCAAGAGACCCTCCGATGGGAAACATCCCCACAAAATAGCCTGGATTCAATGTGTCGGATCGAGGCAGGTGATCCCTGGTGGAAACCCCTACTGTTCAGCCGTTTGCTGTACCTATACTCAAAAGCAGGTGATTGTGACCAAAGACCATGACCCTCAGATCGAGTGTACCATATTCCATAACGATATTCGTTCGTTTGGGAAGGATTTTGAAAGATTCTATCAACGTGCAGAAAGACTTCCCAAGGTGCGATTTATAAGGAGTTTTGTATCGATTGGCAGAGAGATCCCAGAAACCAAGAACGTGACGATACGCTATACGACTGATAAGGAGGGGGTCAAGGAGGAGGAATTCGACCTTGTGGTACTCTCTGTCGGAATGAACCCGCCCGAGGATGCAAAGGATCTTTCCCAGAAATTTGGCATCGAACTGACCTCAGAAGGATTCTGTAAAACCAACTCAGTCAATCCAATCGAAACCTCCAGAGCAGGCATTTTCATTAGTGGGGCGTTTCAGGGTCCTATGGACATCCCTGAGTCGATCGTTACCGCAAGTGGGACCAATGCCCTTTGCAACCAGCTCCTTTCTTACCGCCGGGGTGAGATGGCGACCCAAAGGGAATATCCGGAGGAAAGGGATGCTTCAGGAGAGGAACCCAGAGTCGGGGTTTTTGTCTGCCATTGCGGAGCCAATATCGGAAGGGTGGTCAATGTCCCATCCGTTGTTCAGTATGCCTCTACCCTGAAGCATGTCGTTCATGCTCAGGAAGCCCTCTTTGCATGCGCCACCGACACGACAACAAAGATATCGGAAATAATCAAAGAAAAAGGACTGAATCGAGTGGTCATCGCAGCCTGTACTCCGAGAACCCATGAACCTCTGTTTCGGGATACCCTTCGGGAAGGTGGAATCAATCCATACTACCTTGAAATGGCCAATATCCGAGAACATTGTTCCTGGGTTCACGCTCGGGAAAAGGAGATGGCCACACAGAAAGCAAAAGATATCGTGCGGATGTCGGTTGCCCGGGTGATCCGTTTAAAACCTTTAAGGGAATTGGAGCTTCCGGTAGACAAGAGAGCGCTGGTGGTGGGCGGAGGAGTGGCGGGAATGACCAGCGGACTGAGTCTTGCCAATCAGGGGTTTGAGGTTTACCTGTTGGAAAAGGATTCAGATTTAGGAGGAATGGCTCGAAGAATCCACTCCACCCTTGAGGGAATGGATGTCCAGTCTTATTTACAGGATCTGATACGGAAGGTTTATCAACATCCTTCCCTCCATGTGTTAACCAATTGTACGATCACAGGGGTTTCGGGATATGTAGGAAATTTTCTGACAAGCGTGAGAATGGGTTCAATGACCAAAAAGATCCGTCATGGAGTCGCCATCATTGCCACAGGTGCTGAAGAATACAGACCCACCGAATACCTCTATGGCAAAGACGAGAGGATCTTGACTCAACTGGAGTTGGATGAGCGAATCGCCAGAAAAGAGGAGAGTCTGTGTCAAGCCCAGAATGTGGTGATGATCCAGTGTGTGGGCTCCAGAAATGAAGAGAGAAACTATTGTAGTCGTCTTTGCTGTGGCCATTCTATCAAGAATGCCTTGAAACTAAAGGAGATCAACCCGCAGGGGGATATCTATATCCTCTATCGGGATATGAGGACCTATGGATTTGCTGAGGATTATTACCGAAAGGCCGCAGAAAAGAATGTGAAGTTCATCCGGTACGAACCAGAAGATCCACCCGAGGTGGAAAGGATTGAGGAGGATGGGCAGAGGATGGTAAAGGTGAGGGTCACCGATCAAGTCCTTGGCGTGAGGCTCGAAATCGATGCAGACCTTCTGGTTTTGGCTTCTGCGATCGTTCCTTCGGCGACCAATCCTGAAATCTCCCGTCTGTTCAAGGTTCCTCTGAACCCGGATGGTTTCTTCCAGGAAGCCCATGTCAAACTGAGACCGGTGGATTTTTCTGCGGAGGGTGTTTTCTTGTGTGGGATGGCTCACTATCCCAAACCTCTATCAGAGGCGATCAGCCAAGCCTATGGGGCAGCAGGGCGGGCCTTAACCATTCTTTCAAAAGAGTTTATCACAGCCTCTGGAGCGGTTTCCGAGGTCAAGGAGGTGGACTGTGTTGCCTGCGGGGCTTGTATTTCGGTTTGCACGCCTGGCGCAATCGAATTTCGAGAGACACCGAATGGAAAGAAGGCCTGGGTCAATTCGGTCCTCTGTCAAGGAGATGGGCTTTGTACAGCAAAGTGTCCAACAGGGGCAATTCAATTAAAACACTTTACCGATGAGGAACTGGAAGGACAGATTGAGGCTGTGATTGGATGAGAGATGAGGGACGATGGACGAGAGAAGATAGACGAGGGACGATGGACGATGAACAGTTCAAGGAGCGGAGGCAAGAGTGAGCGCAGGGTTGAAATTTGAGCCAACGATATTGGCTTTTATATGTCACTGGTGAGGGTACGGCGCTGCTGATCTGGCTGGAGTTTCCAGACTTCAATATTCCCCTGAGATCAGGGCTGTCCGTGTGATGTGCACCGGCAGAATTGATCCAGCGTTTGTCATCAAAGGATTCTCTATGGGAATCGACGGGGTTTTTATCGCAGGCTGTTGGCCGGGTGAATGCCATTATCCTACTGCAGGGAATTTTCATGCATTGGGCATGGTTCTTCTTACCCAAAAAATACTCAAGCAGATTGGGATAAATCCCGAAAGATTAAGGCTTGAATGGGTCTCCTCGGCCGAAGGGATCCGTTTCGCTGAAGTGGTGAACGACTTTGTTAAAAAGGTGAAGGAACTGGGGCCGATTGGAAAAGGTGAGGGGGTTGATGGAAACGGGTTGAAATTCAAATTAGAAGCCCTTAGGAATTTAGTCCCTTACATTAAACTGGTGGAAAGGGAGAGGTTGAGAGTCCCTGGAAATACTGAAAAAGCCTATAGGGAATTCTTTGAGAGTGACGAGGTGAACCAGTTATTTCAAGAATTGATTGTTGATCCACTCATTCTAAGTGAAATCATATTGCTCCTGAAAGAAAGGCCCCTCTCCATTGGAGAACTCTCTTCCCTCTTGGGTTTAGACTCCTCCGCATCATCTCGATATCTTCATCGTGCCTCAAAGCAGGGATTGATCTGGTTCGATGAGAAGTTGAAGCGCTATCTCCCTGTTGAAATCAAGAAGTGAGAAGAGAGATCAAAAGAAAGAAGAAGGTGATCAAAATAGCAATGGATGGCAAAAGAGTCGATGAAATCATCAATCAATACCAGAGTCAACCCGGCTCCCTCATACAAATCCTCCTTGAGATTCAGAGGGAGAACCACTGGCTTCCCAAAGAAGCCCTTGAGAGGGTGGCTCAGAGATTAAATGTGCCTCTGAGCCGAATCCAGCACATTGTCACTTTTTATAAAGCCTTCAGCCTGGTTCCTCGTGGCCGTCATGAGATTCATATCTGTATGGGAACTGCCTGTCACGTCCGGGGTGCGCCTCGACTTCTTGATACACTTAAGGGTCTGATTGGGATTAACCCAGGAGAAACGGACCTGGATCTCAGGTTCAGCCTTGAGACGGTCAATTGTCTTGGGTGCTGTGCCTTGGGACCGGTGGTGGAAGTGGATGGAAAATATCATGGCAAGATCGGAGCCTCAGAGATCGAAGGGATATTAAAAAATTATGATTAAGAGATTTCTGAGAGATTCCGGAAATCTCAGATTACACAGATAAAAAGAAACCCAAAAGGGTTTACCAGACCCTTCATTAAGGAAGTATTATGTTAAGGATCAATTCACCCGATTCATTAGAAAGATTTCGAAAGGAGATATTGTCCCGGAGAAAGTCCGATCAGCCTTACCTCTCCATCTGCGCGGGCACAGGATGCTTGGCTTCGGGTGCAAAGGAAGTGATCAGTGCCTTTGAAGCCGAGATTGAGAAACAGGGTCTAAAGGCAAAGGTCAATATCAAAGGCACCGGATGCCCTGGCTTTTGTGAGAGAGGGCCTGTTGTGGTGATCTATCCGGAAGAGATTTGCTATCTTCAGGTCAAGCCTGAGGATGTTTCCGAGATCGTCTCTGAGACCATTAAGGGGAAAAAGGTGGTTGAACGTCTGCTCTATGTGGATCCCATTACAGGGCAAAAGGCAATCCGTGAATCTGAGATCCCCTTCTATAAGCATCAGGTTCGTCATATCATTGGAAACAATATTAAGATCGATCCTAAGAACATTGAGGATTATCTGGCGCTTGGAGGATATTCTGCATTGGCCAAAGCCCTTTTCCAGATGACTCCTGAGGAGGTGTTAGAAGAGGTGAAGCGATCCAACCTGAGGGGAAGGGGAGGGGGTGGCTTTCCTGCAGGGAGGAAGTGGGAGGAGGCTCGCCATGCAAGAAGTGATATCAAGTATGTGATTGTCAATGCCGATGAAGGCGACCCAGGTGCATTCATGGATCGGGCACTCCTGGAGGGGAATCCCTACTCCATCCTTGAAGGATTGATCATCGGAGGTTATGCAGTGGGATCTCACGAGGGATATATCTACGTTCGACAAGAATATCCCTTAGCCGTAGAAAATGTGCTTATTGCAATAAAACAGGCAGAGTTATATGGTCTTCTCGGAAGAGATATCCTTGGGTCAGGATTTGATTTCACAGTGAAGGTGCACAGAGGAGCAGGGGCTTTCGTCTCCGGGGAATCAAGTGCCCTGATGACAGCCATTGAAGGCAAGGTCGGCGAGCCAAGGCCGAAGTATATCCACACCGCCATTAAAGGTCTCTGGGACCGGCCAAGTGTGTTGAATAATGTGGAGACCTGGGCCAATGTGCCGCTCATTATCAATAAAGGCGCGGACTGGTTTTCCCAATTAGGAGTGGAAGGAAGCAAGGGCACAAAAATCTTTTCCCTGGTTGGCAAGATCAATAACACTGGCCTGGTCGAAGTTCCTATGGGCATTACCCTAAGGGAGATCATCTATAAGATAGGTGGTGGAATTCCCGAGGGGAAGAGGTTTAAGGCTGTGCAAACCGGAGGTCCTTCAGGAGGATGCATCCCGGAAAGACTTCTGGACCTCAAAGTTGATTTTGATGAACTGACCAAAGCAGGCTCCATGATGGGCTCAGGTGGCATGATTGTGATGGATGAGGGCACCTGCATGGTGGATGTTGCCCGATACTTTCTCAACTTCCTCAGCGACGAATCCTGTGGCAAATGTGTTCCCTGTAGGGAGGGCATCCGTCAGATGCTTAAGATTCTGACCAATATTAGTAAAGGGAGGGGGAGAGAGGGCGATATCGAATTTCTGGAGGAACTCTCTGAGACTGCCCAACTTGCCTCCCTATGTGCCCTGGGTAAGACCGCACCTAATCCCGTGCTCAGCACGATCCGTTATTTCAGGGATGAATATGAAGCCCACATTAGAGAAAAAAGGTGTCCGGCTTATTTCTGCAAGGAGTTGGTTTCCTATTATATCGACCCGGAGAAGTGCCAGGCTTGCATGATCTGTCTTCGTAAATGTCCTGCAGAAGCGATTGACGGGGGCAAGAACAGGATTCATATCATTGACCAGGACAAGTGCACCCGGTGTAAAACGTGCTTTGAAGTCTGTCCTCCACGATTTGGTGCGGTCAGGCGAATTTCCGGTGAGGCTGTTCCACCTCCAATTCCTGAAGAAAGAAGAGTGATTGTCAGAAATAAGTAACTCAGGGCTTTAGCCCTGATGGGTCAGCCCTAAAGGGCTGAGTTACGGGGTAGGTTGAACCTAAAAAGGTTCTTCCGGCTTTTGTATGGGTGCTTTTTCCCCTCTTAAGTATAAGAGGGGAGATGGGAGGTATGAAATTCCTTTAGAATACCTGAAGGTCAAGGGGATGGAGGTCATGCGGTTTTGGGGCAACGAGGTATTGTTTGATATGGAAAAGTAACCCCTCCCCACCTCCCCTTAACCTAAGAGGAGGTTACCCAATCAATTCCCGGATGAACCCCTAAAGAAAACATGGCTGAGTGATTACGTCAGAGAGCCAAAAAATGAGCGAGATCGTTTTACAGATTGATGGAAGAGAAGTCACAGCAAAAGAGGGCATGACCATTCTGGAGGCAGCCCAACAGGCAGGGATCTCTATCCCTACCCTCTGTCATCATGAAAAATTGGATGGTTACGGAGCTTGTCGAATTTGCACGGTTGAAATTGAGAAGCGAGGCTGGACCCAGTTTGTGGCTTCATGCCTATACCCTGTAGAAAGAGATTTAGTAGTCAGAACCCGATCTAAGAAGATTGATAAGGTCCGCAGGATGCTTCTCGAATTGATGCTTGCCCATGCACCCGATTCCCAACCCTTGCAGAATCTGGCTCAACAATATGGAGCGGACAAGGAACGTTTTGAAAAAGAGCCCTCCTTTTGCATTCTCTGTGGTCTATGTGTGAGATACTGCGCTGAGGTCAAGAAGAAGAATGCGATTACCTTTGTGGATCGAGGGGTAAGGCGAGAGATCAGTTTCATTCCTGAGATTGCCTCCAAGGAGTGCTGGAACTGCAAGGAATGTTTCCCCCTCTGTCCCACCTCTTATTTACAGGCGGCTTACTTTTTAACCGAAGGCCTTTCCTTTCCACCTGCTGTTGCTTCAGAAGAATAGAAAACCCTACTTTCCTCAAAGAAGGCTTTCTCTGTCATGGCGAGGGAATGGAAGGACCGAAGCGATCTCTTAACTCATTGAAAAATTGAGATTACCACGCACCATTTGGTCTCTTGCAAAAACAACTCAGGCTTATGAACCATCTGAACAGGTGAGATGAGTGGAATAGAGGAATTACAGTTACCTAATCGTGGATTTGACGACATCGTTGGAGCGGAAGCCCTGGCCTTGGACCACTTTCCCAACGGCCGCATCCACCCCAAAAAGATCTACAATCTTAATCACTCCCTTCAGTTGACCGGTGGTCCATCCCAGGGAGAGATTGGTGGTGGGATGGATGATCTCCTTTCCAGGTTCATAGACTTCAAGGGAGTCTCCAATCCGAAGACCGGAAAGTTTCCCTGCGTTGATGTAGACGTTTTCTCCTTCGATTTTGGCGATGGTGGTGGTCCACTCAAGAAGGTCGAGCTGGCGAAGAAACCCTTCGAGGATATCCTCCAGACTGAAATCAATGGCCTTCATCACGGCTTTGCTTCTGCTATATTCACCCATCTCTTTAGTGCCAAAGATTGGACTTCTGCCAATGAAGGTTTTCAGCAGATTGCCGGTAGAGGCATCAATAAGCCTCACCTCGACCTTTGAGGTTGCAAAAGAGACCTCTTCCTCAGAAGTCTCAGAGGATTTTGAGGAGAGGATGCTTACGTCGGTGACCGTTCCAAGGGCAAAGGCTTGAATACCCAGAGACTGATTCGCACGCTTCATCACAGAGGGGTCTGAAAGGTTTTCGAATTTGACTCCTTCACGGGTTAACATCTCCGAGACAACAGTCTTGTCCATGACCACCACTCTCTGAGTGGCTTCGAGTTTATCCGTGAGTTTTTTGGCAACCGCTTCCCCAATCTTTTCATCCTTATAGGTGGTCCTGTTTTCGAAGTCTAAGATGGCCACCTTTCGCTTAAAGCCCATCTGAAAGAAGGGAAGGGCGGGCGAGTAGAAAGGTCGGGATGGCACAGAAGCCATCCTCGTTTCAGTCTCCCTCTTTGTCGGAGGAGGTGGGGTGGTAGGTTTTTTAGCCGGAAGCGCCTCTTCTCTTGGAGGGTTAACCCCTTTGTAGGTCTCCATCCCTTCCACCCTTACCGTCTTTCCAGCCGTAGCCTTATCAGGCTTAGGCTCTTTTTTGCCAATAATCGGAAGATTGGAACAAGAGGTCTGGAGGAGGATAAAAGAGATTATTAGGCTAAACAGATAGGGGAGTAATTTTTTTCTTTTTCGGTCCATTTGATTTTTCCTTTTTTAAATTTTTATAATCTTATCAGTTTTTAAAGAATTGTCAAGTTCTTGTGGAGAGGGATCTACTCTGAATAGGATATTGAAGAAAAAGCTGCAGATTCTTTTAAAGGCAAAAAGTTTATCCCTTTTCCTTGTAATCCCTTTCCTCATCATGGGAGGTTTTAAAATCTTTAGCACGGAACCCCACTGCTGTTCCGGAGATCAGGAGCTTTCCTATCTCCTCAACCCAAAGCCCTCTCAGAGATTTCATTATCTGGTGCGATACGAGACCTTCTTTTCCAATACACTGGGTAAGGAGAAAGGATTTTTTGTCATCCTACCCGAAGACTATTATCAAAATCCTAACACGAGATACCCTCTTCTGTTTCTCCTTCATGGGTATAATTTTCATCGAACCGCGATGGGGTGGAAGGTTTATTCTCCAGAAAAAGCGAGGAGGATTCTTTGCCAGGCCAGAGAAGAAGAGTATCACTGGCTTCTCCATCAAGACGTGGCTCTCATTGCCTATGCCATGATGGATTCAAAAAACAGGACTTATAAAGATCTGGAAGGATCCTTAAAAGACCGTTTTGAAGAACTGGTCCTCAACGGAGGGCTTGCCAGAAATGATTATTCTCCAAGAGAGATTGCCCAGTCGATCGTCACCCATAACCTTCACCCCGAAGGAAACCTGAAAGATTCATTTCATCCTATTCAAAAGATGATCCTTGTGCTCCCTGATGGAGACAATGGATTCTATACAGACGAAAATGAGGGAAAGAGGCTCTTTCCCGAAACAAAAAGCCCAGAAGCCTGTGATCATTTCCATCAAGGAGAGGCTTTTAATTATTCGATCCTTCCCTTTTTTTATATGAAACCCGGGGCATTGGGAAAATACGAGACCTATTTTCTCGAACTCGTGCAGTATATCCATTGCCGATCTTCTTATCGTGAAAGGGTTCTCAGGAAGAGAGGTCTCGCAGGGATTTCCATGGGTGGATTTGGAGCAATGAAATTGGGGCTAAAATATCCCAATCTTTTTCAATCGATTAGCAGTCAGAGTGGGCTTCTGGATCTCAGACTTTTGACAGACAAATGGATGCTTAAAATGGTGATCCCTGAGTTTTTAGAGGTCTTTGGACGCCTCGAACCGAAGAAACTTCCCTTCCATTCCTATCTCGATAAAGATTATATCCTTTTAAATAACCCATTGACAATGTTAGAAAAATTAAATATCCAAACCCTCCCCCAATGGATTTATTTCGATTACGGGACAAATGAAAATTTTGAAGGAATCACTCAAGGGAATCAAAATTTTGAAAAGGCCTTAAAAGAAAGAAGCCATCAGATTCCTGTTCAGCCTTATAATGGGAACTCCTCTCATTCCTACCTTTTCTGGCGAAGCCGAATCGGGAACATCCTCCAGCATCATTCCAAAGTATTGAAAACCTCTCCATAGAGAATCAATTCTTTCAAGGGGTGTTCGATTTCCTCTCTCTGGTTTCTTCAGGGGTTCGCCCCTTGTCTCCTTTCCCATTCACTTCTTCAAAGGGGCAAAGAAGAAAGCCGGAAGGTATCTTGAATATTTATCAATCCTCTCCGTCTAAATAAACAAAGGTTCACGAAAAGGGGTGTTCGTTATGAAGAAAATAAAATGGTTTGCCTTTAGCCTTATTTTAATTCTTTTCCTGCCCTTCCTCACTATGTCTCCTTCATTCGCAGAAGACGAATTGGGGGGAGGGAGGATTAGTCTCGTTCAGGGACAGGTGCTCCTTCAGACCGGAGAGGAAGGAGAGTGGACAGAGGCCTCCCTCAACTTCCCCATTGCCAATGGTGACCGTATTATGACCGAATGGGATGGGAAGGTGGAACTTCAATTCAAGGATGGAACCTATGTGAGGGTTGGAGAAGGGTCCACATTCGATATCATCACTCTAAGTTTTGAACGAGACAAATCCTTCATCCATCTCCATCTCTTGGAAGGGAAAATCTATGTAAATCGGATGTCGGTCAAAGGAGAACCTCCTTCTTTATATATCGATTTGCCCTATGGAGTTCTTTCATCCTATATCCCGGCAAGATTCAGAGTAGACCTTGTCTCTTCAGAAGCGAAGATTTCTGTTCTCCAAGGAAATGTTGAATGGAAAGGTGAAGGAAGGTCTTTCTCATTATCCCAAGGCAACACCCTGATCGTGAGAGCAGAGGGCCATACTCGATTAGGAGGGCTTTATGGAAGGGATGAATGGGATCATTGGAACGAAGTCAGGGACAATGAGATTTTTAATCGACGATATGCCCAGAGGTATCTTCCTCCTGAGTTGGAGCCGTGGGGTTACGAAATAGAGTCCTATGGCCGATGGGTTTATGTTCAGGAATATCAATATGTATGGATCCCAATTGTCTCTCTTGGATGGACTCCCTTCCGGCATGGCCATTGGGTCTGGAGAAAGGGGGTTTATTGCTGGGTTCCTCGTGAACCATGGGGATGGGTACCCTTCCACTACGGGAGATGGGTTTATCTTTCCCACTATGGGTGGGTATGGGTTCCACCCGTTCCTCGGGTGATCTTTTGGCATCCAGGAGCAGTCGCATGGCATATTGGACCTACTCATATTTCATGGGTTCCATTGGCTCCAGGTGAACCCTATTATGGTTACCGCTATTATGGTCCTTACAGCGTAAACCTCAATAAAGGCAATCCCCAAATTCCTCCAAAGGTATTTATCAATGCAAAGGTGAAGGAGGCTGTAGTGAGTATCCCTAAGGATTCTTTCTTTAAGAGGAATCCGGTGACAAAGGTTGAACTTAAAGAAAATCCATTTCTCCATCAGGTAAAGATCTCTGGTCCTCCTATTGGAAAGCCTCTCCCTCAAGAAAAACCCAAAACCCAGTCTCGGGTTCTAAAGGAGTTTCCAGTGCGTTCCCAAATGGAGTTAAAGACAGAGAGACCGACTTTGCCAAAAGAAAGGAGAAAGGAGAGCCTTCCATTAGAACCAAGACCCAAAAGTACTAAATCAAAAGAACCTGAAAAGAGGATGGAAAATCTCCCCATAAGAGAGAAAATTCAAAGCAGGATTGAAAAACCAGATCCAATCCATTCGCCGAACCTTTATTCTCCAGTTGGATCAACAAAAAGGGAATCTATTCCCTCTCCAACCACTCCTTCAACTCTCCCAAGAGTTCAAGAGAGAGTAATCACTCGGCCCACTTCAATTCCCCAGTTCATCCCCCAAAAGGTTCATGAGATGCATCCTCAGAAAGAGCCTCCTCGAGATCTATCTGCTGGAAAGGAAGTGCCCCTTTCTAATCCCATCCCTTTAGGGAATTCAACTCCTCCTCTCCCTCCAGTTAAAGAAAAAATAAAAACTCCCTCTTTTCCAGCCGGAGAGAAGGTGAGGGTTGAGAGACCAAATCCTCCTATTGAAAATCAAAGGATTAATGGATCGCCTCCTCTTGCTCAAAAAAGAATAGAGCCGACTTTCCCTTCGCCTCGAAATGAGAGGGCCAAAGCAGAGAGGCCTTTTCAAGGGAATAGTCGTTTTTCAATTCCACTTCACCCCATGGGAAAATAGCCCCTCTTCCCATCCCAGCCATTTTTGATTTTGATTAGGGATAATCTTTACCTCATAATCCTGCCCCCCATCTTCAGGTTGAAGATATCTGCCCCCAACAGCCAGGAAAGGAATTTCAGACTTGGATGGACAAAAGCCCTACCCTTTTCCGCACAAAGCAGGTCCACCTCTGGCGCAAGGGTGTGGACATATAAGGGGTTTACATCAGAGGAGATTTAGGATAGATTGCTTTCATTAATCCAAGAAGAATTCTTTTGAAGTAACCCTTCGGATCTCCTTTTAAGAGGTCAACAGAGTGAGCCGGGATAAGATTCTGTTTGAGCCCATAAAAATCAGGAAGATGGAGTTAAAAAACCGGTTAGTCCGTTCCGCCACCTATGACGGCTGTTCAGAGGAAGGTTTTATTACCGAGAAACAGATGGACCTCTACAAACGACTCGCTCAGGGAGGGGTGGGGCTGATTATCACGGGGATCACCTGTGTTCATCGAAGGGGACAAATTTCAAAATTTCAGAATTTTATTTTTGACGATGCCTTCATTCCTAAGTTGAAACAATTAACCACCGCTGTCCACGATCAGGGAGCAAAAATTGCGGTTCAACTCTTCCATGCAGGAAGAGAGGCCCGAATTCCAAAATCATACAATCAAATTCCCCTCGGCCCCTCTTTTATTGATCCGGATCCTTATTTTAAAGGGGTTTATAGGAGCCTTACGGAGAACGAGATATGGGAAATCGTTCACGCCTTTGGCCAAGGGGCTATCAGAGCGAGGGAGGCAGGGTTTGATGCGATCCAGATTCATGGGGCTCATGGCTATCTCTTAAGTCAATTCCTTTCACCCTATACAAACCGTCGGAATGACTACTGGGGAGGGGACCTTAAGAACCGTCTTCGGATTCATCGCGACATCTATCAGGAGATCCGGAAAAAGGTTGGTCCAGATTTCCCCATTCTTATAAAAATCGGAGTCCAGGATGGCATTGCCGGAGGATTAAAAATTGAAGAAGGAAAACTCGCCGCTCAGTGTTTAGCCGATTGGGGGTTTGATGCATTGGAGATCAGCCAGGGACTGAGAGGGAAAGGCTATGAAAATTCAGAATTCAGGACAGGGATTCGAACCCGTGATCATGAGGCTTACTTTCGCCCCTGGTCGAGGGAAATAAAAAGGCTTGTAAACGTTCCAGTCCTATTGGTGGGTGGGTTGCGAAGCTTTGAACTTATGGAAGAAATTGTAAAGGGTGGAGATGCCGATCTTGTCTCGCTGAGCCGTCCCTTGATAAGAGAGCCTTCACTTATCCTTGAATGGGAAAAGGGTTACCCCAAGAGAGCGAAATGCATTTCTTGCAATAGATGTTTCGAAGGATTAATAAAGGGGAGACCCCTTCAATGTTTCCAAGAGGAAGGTTGACTTAAAGGAAATGGGATCAAAGGTGGACCAGCCATAGAGGAGAAGGAGTTTTTGAAAAATGGGATCTGAACTTTTTGTGATTGCGCTTGCCCTTCTTTTTGACTTTTCCAATGGGTTTCACGATGCGGCAAACGTGGTGGCCACCATGGTGACTACCCGTGCCCTCTCTCCCAGAAAGGCCCTGATTTTGGCTTCGGTGTTCGAGTTCATTGGGCCATTTCTTTTTGGAACCGCAGTGGCCCAGATGATTGGAAAAAATATCATTGATCTTTCAACATTCAGCCCAGCCACTGTTAACCTCTCCATGTTTCTTCTCATTTCTGCCCTGATTGGCGCCATTGGATGGAATCTGATGACCTGGTTCTTCGGGCTTCCCTCAAGTTCTTCCCATGCACTGATTGGAGGAATGATCGGGGCTGTCTTGATGGCTTATGGATCAAATAAGATTCTATGGGAAGGCCTTCTTTATGTGGTTGCGTCCTTGATATTCTCTCCACTCTTGGGCTTGTTCGTGGGTTGGCTGTTTCTCAAAATCACCTTCCATCTCTCTCGGAGGGCAACTCCACGAATCAATACTTTCTTCAATCGGATGCAGGTTCCTTCCTCGATAGCCCTTGCCCTCAGTCATGGGACAAATGACGCACAAAAGTCGATGGGGGTGATCTCCTTGGCCCTGCTCCTCCTTGGGGTCACCCCAAGTTTCCAGGTTCCGGAGTGGGTGATTCTATGCTGTGCTGGTATGATCGCCCTCGGGACAGCGACCGGAGGATGGAGAATCATCAAGACCATGGGCACAAAGATTTATCGCCTGAGACCTGTCCACGCTTTCTGTGCTCAATCCTCTTCAGCCACTGTGATTTTAATTGCTGCATTGCTCGGTGGACCTGTCTCTACCACCCACGTTGTATCTTCAAGCATTATAGGGGTGGGAATGGGACAGAGAATGTCTGCAGTTCGTTGGGGGGTGGCGAGAAACATTATCCTTGCTTGGTTAATCACCATCCCTGCAGCAGGCCTCCTTGCTGGGCTAAGTTTCGTGTTGCTCAAATATATTTTTCTTCCCTGAAGGGATAGAGAGAGGGGTGAAAGATGTTTACAGGTTTTATTTTCGATTTAGAAGGGACAGTTTATCTCAATGACCAATTAATTGCCGGTGCGGATCGGGTCATCCAACTTATTCGAAAAAAAGGAAGGAAGGTCTTTTTTCTCTCCCCTCCCTCCCTCGAGACTCAGAAGGATTGTGCTGAAAAATTAACCCGTCTTGGTATCCCTACTCATCCGGAAGAGGTGATTCCTTCCACCCTCACCCTCCAAAGAACTCTAAAGGAAGTGGGGGTAAGACCTGAAGATTGTATTCTGATCGGGGATAGTTTGGAGACCGAGATTAAGATCGGAAGAGAGGCAGGAATGGCCACGGGTATTGTCCTCACCGGGGTTACCGATGAGGGAGCCCTCCAAGACATCAAACATAGCCCCGATCAACCCGATTTTGTCTTCCAGAGTATTGGCGAGATTGAAAACCTATTGGTGGGGTGATGGGGAAATAAGGAATGGGGGAGATAGGGGGTGTAATCTCCTCATCTACCTCTCTTTCAAATGAGGGCATCCCTTAAAATTTGGACAGGATGTAGAACCTTCAGGCCGGTGAGATGACGGATTTGAAGCCGACAACCTTCGCAATCTGTTAAGACAATCTCAGGGTTTATCCGATGAATGGCTTGGGCCAGGTCTCTTCCAATCTCTTGAGAGATCTCAAATTTTTCTTTTTTGAAACCGAAAGTTCCTCCCAAACCACAACAGTCTTCTTCGACATTCTCGATCTGAAGACCCGGGATGAACCTTAGAATTTCAAGCGCAGGAAGGCCAATCCCGAGTGCCCTGAGGTGACAAGGGGCGAAATAGGCGGCTTTGATTTGGAGTTTTTTAAATTGGGTGTTGAGGTTTCCCGATTCCTTTAAGTTTCGAAGATATTCAAAGAGATCGAAGGTATGGTGGGCTATTTCCTCTGCCCCTATGATATTTAAAAGGTGGCTATATTCATGTTTAATCATATGCCCGCAACTGGTCGATGAGAAGAGGAGGTCAACTCCGGAGCGAATGGTCTGGAGGAGGGAAGGAACATTTTTTAGGGCCATCTTCCTTGCTCCTTTGAGGTCGCTGTTTCCAAGCATGGGGAGACCACAACATTTTTGAGGGGGGAGGATCACCTCAAACCCATTTGCCTCAAGCACCTCCACGGTAGCCTTTCCCACCTCCACCTCATGAGTATTTGTATAACACCCATAAAAATAGGCTATCCTTTTACTTCCCTTTGAAGGATGTTTTCTAAACCACTGTTGAAACGTTGGGGACTGATATTTGGGGAACCTTCTTCTTCGGTCGATTTTTAAGAGGAATTCGAATCCCCATTTAAAAAGGGGATGGTCTAAGATAGGATTTATGAGAGGGGATAAAAGGGAGCCCAGTGATCCGATATGGGAGAGATGGCTAAGAAACCGCTCTCTGAGAGGTTTTCCCTTCTCGTTGAGATAGGTCGCTTTGGCATGAAGGGTGAGTTCAGAAATTGGAACATTCGATGAGCAGACCAGATCGCAAAGATGGCAACCGATGCAGAGCTCAATCCACTGATTTTCAGAGGGGGTCCCTAATTTGCGAAATCGCTGGGCTCCTGGCCCTGCCTGTTTCGGCCCCGGAAAAAGAGGGGTGACCCTGGAGACAGGGCAGACCGACATACAGGTGGCACAACGAATACAGAGATCCGGATCGCCTTTAAGCCAACGCTTCTCGTTTATCCATTCAGCCATAGATCAAATGAGTCCCCCTCCAATCCCTTAACCCCCGAAGGGTTAAGATTTTGGTCACCGGAAAATCCATTATCGATCATCTCCCGATCGCATTTTTGGCCGCCCAGTATCCAGTGGCAATCTCAATTCCTTCCCTTGATTTTTCTTTAATGAAGTTGTGGTGGGCTAAAATCGTTCCAGCCACCCAAACATTCTTAAGGATTGGTTTTCCCGATTCATCCATGGGACGGAAGAATGAATCAGTGGGAATGCCGACTCGGTGGATCAGATGCTCGTCGAAGAAAGAATTTCCGAACCATTTCTCCCTCCCTTCATAGGGTGTTACAGGGAGATTGAAAATCGACTCCGATATTTTTTCGCGATCCGCTTTAAGCCCTCCCCCCATAAAACGACCTGTGGCAAGGATGTAGCGATCTGCGGTATAAAAGGTAAGGAGAGGAGGGTTAAAGACCTCAATTCGCTCACATCTTTTTTCTTTTAAATACGCCTTAGAGACAGAATGCCCCAATAAAAAGGTGACTCCCCTCTGGATCAATCTTTCTTTAAATCGATGAAAGATTCTTATTCCTGGGATGGAAGGTGGAAGAACAGGGATCTCGAATACCGAGAGGCCTATCCTTTTCTCGAGGTCTTTTCTTACTCCCATAGGGTCTTTTATGCCCAGGACAGCAGGAAAACCGATGGACTCCTCGTCTTGGATTTTTTCTTTAACCTCTTTGGCAATTTGTTCCCTGAACGAAGGCTGTTCCATCCACCTGGCCAGATGGGTGGCTGTGATTTCTAACGTTGGCTGTTCAGAGAGAGGAAGGGTCACTGCACGACATTTAAAGGAATTGGCCAATTGTTGGGCATAAAAGTCTTTATACCCCTTGAATCCTATTATCAGGGACTTCTTCTTTCTGAGGGCGATCCCCCTCATCATAGTGGAGGGGATGAGATAGGTGGGTCGGAAGGTTCCTGCGCCTGTGGGGATGAGACTGTTAGTCCCATTTTTTGCCTGAAAGGTATAGGGAGGTGGAAAGAGGGAATTGAATGAGGAAAGGGCTTCCTCAATCCTTTCTAATCCCATTTTCCCATAGGGATGATCTGGATAGTCAAGAATCCACTGCATGAGATTTTCTCTCAGAGGCATTGCCTCGGGTCCTCCCATGGGTGGGAATCCAAGGACATCGATAGAATTGGAAAAGAGGACAAGCCCTCCCATTCCTTTTCCAATGATCAGGACTTTTTGGCCAGCCTCCGCTGCAGTTTTAGCGGCCATCAACCCCGAAAGCCCCATTCCAATGACGATCAGATCGAAGTGCATCGTTGGTTTCTATTGCGGATTTCGGATTGAGAATTTCGGAATTTTATTCCACATTCCGCAATGATATTTCCCCTTGGATCCCTATAAGTTGAAGATCCCTTTATAGATCGATTCAATCAACTCCTCTTCTTTGAGTGCATCTGCCCAGAGAACGGGACGGATTCCCTTCCAGCGCTCCTCAAGAAATCCTTTCAGGAGATGAGAAGAGTCTTCCCGAACTATTCCGCTCTCGTGCAATACCCCGAGAAGACGAAAGAGGCAAAAGCCTCCCTGACAGGTCCCTTTGGCCAGTCGGGTTCGATGAAGGATATTTAGGGGTTCTTTTAATTTGGAATCGTTTAATACCTTCTCAACTTCATTCCTCTCCACCATTTCACAATCACAAAGGATCTCTTTTCTTTCTTTTGAAAGAGAGGAGATCAGTTTTTTTAATCGATCCTGAACAGGGGAGGACTCTTTGGTTCCAGGGAGAGGTTTTAGATGGGTCGAGCAGGGAATTCTAACCCCCATCTTTTTACAGACGAGATCGGAGACCTTCTCTGCCATCAGTCGATAGGTGATCAATTTTCCTCCAGTAATGGTGATCAAGTTTTTTAAACCATCTCTTTCTTCATGGTCAATCAACGCAAAACTCCGGCTGATGGCACGATCTCGATCCTCTCCCCCTGACTGAAAGAGGGGTCTGATTCCTGCATAGGCTCGAATGAATCGAACTTCCTGAATCGAAGGGATCAGCCTCGATGTTTCCTGGATGAGGAGGGAGACTTCTTGAGGGGTGACCTCAAAATTCTCTACTTCACTTGAACGGATTGAAGTCGTGCCCAAGATGGAAACCGTTTCGTTAGGAACAATGATGTCCCCATCAGAGGGTGGCCTACAGCGGTTGATCACCCTATGGTTGATTCTTTGATTCGTAATCAACATGGATCCTTTGGAGAGGGCCATCTCGATCTTCAAGCCTGCAAGTTTGAGGAACTGATTTGCCCAAGCCCCTGTTGCATTGATCAAAAAGGAGGATTCAATAAGGTATTCTTCTCCGCTCATCGAATTTTTCGCCCTGGCCCCTTTCACTTTGTTTTCTTCGAAGAGAAGGGAGGTGACTTCGGTATGAAGGAGAAGCGTTGCTCCCCTTTCCTCTGCATCCCTGGCGTTTTCCATGACCAAACGAAAGGAGTAGACGGCTCCATCCGGAACCTCAATCGCATTGAGAAGATCGGGGTTTAGGGCTGGTTCAATGGTAAGGGCCTGATCTCGGGATAAAAGTTGGGTGGGAATCTCCACCGCTTCACAGGATCGGAGGAATTGATCCCGAAAACGAGGGTCATCTTCAGGCATGGAGACAAAGAGGCCTCCTGTCTCTTCAATACAATGGGGGGCAATTCTCCTCAAGATTCGGTTTTCAGAGATGCATTCTATCGCCCCCTGAGGGTCGGTCACTGCATATCTTGCCCCACTATGGAGGAGTCCATGGTTTCGTCCCGAGGCACCCGAGGCCAGGTCCCCCTTTTCAATTAAGACGCAGGGGATTCCTCTTAGAGATAAATCTCTAACAATCCCTACACCAGTTGCCCCTCCACCGATGATTAATACTTCTGTTCGAAGGTTCATTCACAAGCCTTTAGGTTGACTTCATCACAATACTGCAGATGATATTGGCTGCTTCATCGGTCCGATCTGCTGCATTACTGAGATGCCGATAGATCTCCCTCATCTTCAGCATATATACGGTATCGGTCTCTTTGAAGAGATTGGCAAGTGCAGAGTGATAGGCCTTCTCCATGGCATTCTCATAGGATTTGGCTTTAACAGCATGGTCCATCGCAATGTGAGGGTAGGTTTCTAAGATTTTGACCGCATCGGAGATTTCACGAGCCGCTTTTTTTAAAATCTCTACCATCTCCTTAATATGGTCATCGGAAGCCACTTGGTAAATCTCCATCTCATCCACGGTGGTATTGGCATAGTCTACGATGTCGTCAATGGCCCTGGAAAGGGCGAAAATATCTTCCCGATCCATAGGGGTCACAAAGGTTCGGTGAAGTTCCTCCACCAGGATTCTTCGTAGTTCATCTGCTTCGTGTTCAATATCCCTCACCCTTTTCCCATTCTCAGGAGTCTGATTTTCGACGAAAAGATGGAGGGCCTCAATCCCTTCGAGGGTTTTTAAGGCTTGGTTGGAAAGCATCTTGTAGAAATTGGCCTCTTTTGGGAAGAGGCGGTCCTTTAAACCCAATGGCGATTCCTCAGGGAGAGAATTGTTTACTTCTTAACGATATTCCCTCTATTTGTCAAGGAGGACTATTCACCTAAGGGCTTGACTTTTTTAATTGATGCAATAGAATGGACTTACTATTTGTTCATCCCTCTTTGCCTCCGTTTTTTTATTTCAGTCTCCTCTATTGAAGGAGGGTTGCCCATGATAACCATTTTAAAAGAACCCCATCCTTTTCTTGACTTTATTCAAGAGGGATTCGTCATCACGGATATCCACTCAAAGATTATTTATACGAACCATTATACCGAACGTTTATTTGGTTATACCCGGGAGGAACTCGAGGGACAGCGAATTCGAATTCTCTTTCTTGAGGAGGACCTCACCTATTTCCTCCCCAACATCATCTACCTTTCTCTTTATAAAAATGGATTTGAGGGAGAAGCCCTTCTAAGACAGAAGGATGGCAAAAAAATCTTTATCCACCTCTCCACCGCCTCCTTCAAAGAGGAAGGAGATAGCTACCTGGTCTTTTCCTTCCAAGAGATCCAGCGACTGAAGAAACTTGAGAAGGAGAGATTAGAGATGAATCATTGGGCAAGTCTGGGTTTTATGGTGGAGGAGATCGCTCACCAGATACGAAATCCCATTGTCTCGATCGGAGGGTATGCTCAACGTCTCCTGAGGAGCCCTCCCATCTCTCGAAAAGGGAAGGTCTATGTCCATCAAATCCTAAAGGATACAAAAAGACTGGAGAAGACGATTCAACGGGTGGAAGAATATGTTCTGATGCCGAGACCTGTTTATCAAAAAGAGAGGCTTCAGGATATCGTGACCTCAACCCTTCAGACTTTATCAGAAATGACCCATGAAAAAGGGATCTCCTTCGACCTAAAAACGGAATCCTTAGAAGGGGAAGGGGATTTCTATACGGATAGGAATCTCATCTCCAGAGTTCTCCTTCACCTTTTTCAAAATAGCATCGATGCCATCCCTCACCCCCAAGGAGGGGAAAAGCGGAGGGCGATCCAGATCAACCTTTTTGGGGACGAGGAGGAGGTGGGAATTTCCATCTTCGATAAAGGGGAGGGGATCGCCAAAAAAAATATCGTTCACATTTTTGAACCCTTCTTTTCTACACGCCCGGATCATGTGGGGTTGGGTTTGACCTTTTCAAAGAAAGCCATTGAGAAGTTAGGAGGAGATATTTCGGTGGAGAGCAGATTGCGGAGAGGGACAACAGTGACCCTCACCTTCCCCCGTGATCGTCGACGAAAAATTAGGCGGGAATTGGTTTCACCCATTGAACAAAGGGCACAGGGTTGACATTCCTCTTATTCAGGTTAAAATTGACTTAATCTAAATTCCATCCCATCATGAATTGATGAAAGAGGAGTCATGGAATCTGAATTAACAGAGGTAAGGGTGATGGGCATTGTCGTCGACCCCAAGGCCTCTAATCCTGTGGTCGTTCTGGTAGACCTCGCTGGCCAAAAGGCTCTGCCTATATGGATTGGCGTGTTTGAAGCAGAGGCCATATCAAGAGGTCTTGAGGATGTGGTGACCCTCCGACCTATGACTCACGATCTGATGAAGCAGATTTTAGATACCTTCCATGTCTCGGTCAATCGGGTGGTCATCCACGACTTGAAGGATAATACCTTTTATGCCAAACTCTACCTCGATATCGAGGGGAGGGAGATGATTGTCGATAGTCGTCCCTCGGATGCCATTGCCCTTGCGGTCAGAACAAAATCCCCAATCTTTATTACGGAATCCGTCATAAAGGCAACCCAAGAATTAGGGCTTTTGGCCTCTAACCTTTTAGACGAAAAGGATGAACTAAGATCGATCATTGAACGGATGAAACCAGAAGACTTTGGGAAATATAAAATGTAAGGATAAATGGACCCGAACAGATTTATAGAAGAAAAGATTAACGAAATCAGGCAAAAGGTGGGCTCTGCGAGAGCGATCAATGCCCTTTCAGGAGGTGTAGATAGCTCTGTAGTCACCCTTTTGGGTCATCGTGCAATTGGAGATAGACTGCGGACCGTGTTCATCGATACTGGTGTAATGAGAGAGGGAGAACCTGAAACCGTAATCGAGACATTTAAAAAATTTGGGGTAACTGTCCATCTCATTAAGGCGCAACAGGAATTTTTTAAATCTTTTAAAGGGATTACCGATCCGGAAGAAAAACGGAAAGTCTTTCGAGATACCTTCTATCATGTCCTCGGCAAAGCGGTCAAAGAGAGCGGTGCTACTTTTCTTCTTCAAGGAACGATTGCTGCAGATATTTCAGAGACTCAACGAGGAGTAAAAACTCAACACAATATTCTGGAGCAGATTGGAATTGCCCCTGAGCGTTATGGGTTTAAGGTGATTGAGCCTCTTCGCGAACTCTATAAGGATGAGGTGAGAGAGATAGCGAGGGCCTTAGGACTGCCCCAGGAAGTTTTTGAAAGAATGCCATTTCCAGGACCAGGACTTGCTACACGAATCATTGGGGAGGTCACCCCGGAGAGAATTTCAATTGTCCGGAAGGCGGTAAAGATTGTGGAGGAAGAGTTAGGGCCAATAAAACCCTTTCAAGCCTTTGCGGTCCTTCTCAATGATCAGGCGACAGGGGTCACTGGAGTGGAAGGTCGAAGAACCTTTGGGGATATGATTGCCATTCGGTCGGTGGAAAGCAAAGATGCCATGAAGGCTGAGGTTACGGAAATCCCCTGGGACCTTTTGAAAAAGATTCAAAAAAGAATTATCGATGAGATTCCATCCGTCAATAAAGTTCTCTATGATCTGACCCCCAAACCCCCAAGCACCATTGAATATATTTAAATTCTACCCTTCAATCTTCCCCTTTTCCGAAAGGCTTTGTCCTGGTGTGATTTCCTGCCTTTAATTTACCCCGAAACTCTTTTGGGAGAAAGTTGACATTAATTCCCTTAATTTGGACAAAATGTCTTTTTAGAGAGAACAGAAACGATCATTCAGTTTTATTAAATTTATATAATTTTAAAATTAAATCAATAGGTTATGAAATATATATTTTTTTATTCTTTTTGGCCTAACTTTTGCTATTAAATTAATTAAAATCGAAACAAATGGGGGAAACTGAATGTCTTTTTTGGAAAAGGACGAAGTGCTAACTACTGAAGAAGCAATCCAATATTTAAAAATTTCAAAACCAACCTTTCTCAAATATATCCATCTTGGAAAGATCAAAGCCATCAAGGCTGGAAAAGGATGGAGAGTTCTCCAATCGGAACTCCTCCGGTTCTTAAAAGGGGAGAAAGACCTATGATTCGGAGGATTAAAAAAAGTTTCATCCTAAAATGGGTGATTTTCACAGTTTTATTGGCCACCCTACCGATCTCCATTGTAGCATTTACCACGGTTCGAACCTTCAAGGAAGATCTTAAGGAATTGATTATCGAAAGAGAAAGGGGAAGGGTAATTTTTCTCATAGAAAGGATAGAGGATTTTTTTGAAGCCCTGACAAAAACCCTCCTTTTTATCACAGAGGATAAAAATTTTATGAAGAAGGGCCTTCCCCATGCAAAGAACCATTTAGAGGATATTCTCTATATGAGTGACTATTTTTATGAATTGACATTGATCAACGGGAAGGGGAAGGAGGTTCTTAAGGTTTCATACGAATTGGTTAAACCCTCTGACTTGAAAGATCAATTAAAGAGCGAGATGTTTCAGACCGCTTCAAAAGGTCAGATCTATTATGGAGATTTTTTTCTCACAAGAGATATGACCCCTTCCATGGTCATTGCCCTTCCCCTCAGAGGAGAGAGAGGAAGACCAGAGGGGGTGTTAAGTGCGAAAGTAAAACTTAAACATTTATGGACTTTGATTTCCCAGACTCAGATTGGAACAAGAGGGAATACCTATCTCATTGACCAAAAGGGAAGGCTTGTAGCCCATTCTGAATCCATGCGTGTTTTAGATCCATTTAAACTTGAGAGCCCTCCTTTGCTCCACCAAGCCTCAGGAGGAAAGGAGGGATTTTTAGAGCTTGTGGATGATAAGGGAGAAAAATTCTTGTGCCTTTCTAAATCCATAAGGAATTTGGGTTGGAAGGTGATTATTCAGATTCCTTCTAAAGAGGCTTTTCAAACCATTAACCAGATGGTCCTAAAGGCTATCTCATGGATTTTGATTGCCCTTCTGGTTGCGCTCATTTTCAGTCTATATCTTTCCAGAAGGTTGATTTTTCCAATCCAGCAATTATCTAGTGAAATGGGAAAAGTATCCAGAGGCAACTTAGATGTTCATATCCATGCCCAGCACGAAGACGAGGTAGGAGTTCTCATAGAGTCCTTCAATCAGATGATTCGAGAGTTAAGAGAATCCCAGGAGGCCTTAAGGGAGTCCGAAGAGAAGTTCCAAAAGATTTTCGAAAACTCTAAGGATATGGTCTATATCACCTCTATGGATGGGAAATTTATTGAGGTCAATCAGGCTGGGGTAGAGATGTTAGGTTATGAGAATAAAGAAGAATTAATGCAGATTCGATCAGGGGAGACCTATTTAAATCCTGAGGAAAGGAGAAGATTTAAGGAGGAGATTTCAAAGGAAGGGTTTATTAAAGATTTTGAGACGAGACTAAAAAAGAAGGATGGAACTCCAATCGATGTCCTGATTACTGCCAATGTGAGAAGGAATGATTCGGGAGAGATTATTGGGTATGAAGGGATTATTAAAAACATCTCGGATCGGAAAAGGATGGAGGAAGAACTTAAGCAGAGGGCAGAGGAATTCCAAACCCTTTATGATTTGAGTGGCCTCATCAACGAGTCCTTAGAATTAGACCGAATCTTATCCGTCTCATTAGAAAAGATCTTAACCCTCGTAGGGTTTGATATGGGAACCATTCACCTCCTAAATGAAGACAGAGAAAAAATAGAGTTAAGATTTAGCAGAGGGGTATCCCCTGAATTAATGGAACAAATAAGAGTTTTTAAAATTGGTGAGGGAATTTGTGGAAAGGCTGTCCAGGCCATGAAGCCCATTGTCGTTCCCATCGATGAGTATCCAACCCCACGAGTTGTTCCATTTTTAAAGAGGGAAGGGTATCAAATGTCTGTGGGTATTCCTATCATAGCCAAAGGAAGAACAATAGGCGCAATCACGATGGCAAGCCGCTTTGAATCCTCCATAGGGGAAAAGACTCTCCATCTATTGGAAAGCATTGGGAACCAGATAGGGCTTGCGATTGAGAATGCCAATCTTTTCTCCAATGTAGCCAAAGCAAAATCAGAGTGGGAGACAACTTTTGACGCGGTCACCGATCTCATCACAGTCAGGGACAAGGATTATCGGATCATCCGGGCTAATCGGTCAGCCTTTAAGCGTTACGGACTGAAACCAGAGGAGATGATCGGGAAGAGGTGCTTTGAGACTCTCCATCAAAGCAATCGGCAATGCGAGGGATGTTATATTACTGAAACCCTGAGGACAAAGAAACCGATCTCCGGGGAGAGGTATAGTAAATATTTGAATGGCATCTTCAAATATTATACCTTCCCTGTCTATGATGAGTCTGGAGAGATTGTTGCGGTGATTGACCTGGCCAGGGAGGTGACAGAAGAGAAACGACTGGAGACTGAAAAAGAGGTGGTAAACAATATTAATCGAATCCTTGCCTCAAGCCTCGATATAAGGCGTGTGATCCGTGAGGTCCATAAGGAGTTGAGGAGGGTTCTGGATTCTTCAAGGATGACCATCGCATTTTTAGATGAAAAGGAGGAAGGATTTCGATATGTTGCCATAGAGAAGGATGATGAAGCGACGGAGTTAATGGGTGGGGTGATTTATCCAATAGAAGGGACCCTCCTTACCAAGGTCCTGGAAACAGGCCAACCTGTGATCGTAGACGATACGGGAGAGAGTGAATCCTTTGTGGATCAGGAATTACTGAAAGAGGGTATTCGTTCCTCCTTAGTCTACCCATTAGAATATAAGGGAAAGGTCTTTGGCACACTGAATTTTGGCAGTAAAGAGGTCAACCATTTTTCAGATCATCATCTTCATTTCCTTCGCCTGATAGCCCCTGCTCTGGCCATCTCCATCCAAAACGCCCTCCTTTTCGAAGAGACCATAAAGAGGCTGAATGAGTTGACCGTGCTTTATGAAATAATAAAAATCTCTGTCTCCTCAATCCACCTCAATCAAATCCTAAAGGATGTCATCCACAGTCTGAGTCGTTTCCTCAAATTTGAAAGGATGGGAATTCTCATGGTGGACGAAAAGACAAAAAGATTGGTTCCCCATCCTGCCTCTTATGACAGCATCCCCGTTGAGGAGATTGAAAAACTGGGTCTCTCCGTGGGCAGGGGCATTACAGGATGGGTTGCGGAAAAGGGAGAGCCTCTTCTGGTGAATGATGTGACCAAGGATTCGAGGTACCTCTGCGGGGATGAGGGCATTCGTTCTGAAATATGTGTGCCCTTAAAGGTAGGGCAGAAGGTCATTGGGGTGATTGATGGGCAGAGTAAAGTATTGAATGCCTTTACGGAGGATGATCTTCGATTGCTCAGCATCGTCGGGGGGCAACTGGCAACCGTGATTGATAACCTTCGCCTTTATGATGAGATTAAACAGTCGGAGGAAAAATATCGGACGGTCATTGAAGGGGCCCATGATGGGATCTGTATCATCGGACTGGATAATCGATTAAGATATGCCAATCACAGGATGGTAGAAATCTTCGGTTACTCTGAGGAGGAATTGGTCGGAATCGATTTTTATCATCTGATTGATGAAGAAAGCAGGCAATACATCGAGAAGCGAACCGTTCAAAGGCAACGAGGCGAAAAGTTATCACCGATTTTTGAATTGAACGGAGTGAGAAAGGATGGCGAGGTCCGAAACCTTGAGATCAATGCCAAGGTATTGAAGGACTCAGCAGGGAAGATCCTTTTTATCGTCTTTGTGAGAGATATCACGGATAAGAAGAGGATAGAAGAGCAGTTGCTTCAGAGTGAAAAACTTCGTGCCCTCGGGGAGATGGCAAGCGGAGTGGCCCATGATTTTAACAATGCCCTTGCTGCCATACTTGGAAATGCCCAATTGATGCTGATCACAGTCAAGGATGAGGAGTTGAAAGAATCTCTCAGAACCATCGAAAAGGTGGCCAAGGATGCCGCCCATACTGTCCGAAGGCTTCAAGAATTCACAAGAAAGAAGACCCACCAGGAACTCTATAGACTTGATGTCAACTCGATCATCAAAGATGCCATTGAGATTACCAAACCGAAATGGAAAGACGAGGCTCAGGCAAGGGGTATTCCCATTGAGATAGTGATGAATTTTGGAGAGATCCCTCCGGTCAGTGGCCATGCCTCTGATCTAAGAGAGGTGATTACCAATATGATCTTTAACGCCATTGAGGCAATGCCAGAGGGAGGGAAGATTGAGATTCGGACATCCCAACAACACCAGAAGGTCCATATTCAAATCTCTGATACAGGGATTGGGATGGAAGAGGAGGTCAAAAAGAAGATCTTTGAACCTTTCTTTACCACCAAACCCTTTACCAATTCAGGATTAGGGCTAAGCATGTCCTATGGAATCATCAAACGGTTTGGAGGGGATATCGAGGTGGAGAGTAAGGTGGGATGGGGGACAACTTTTACCATTTCGCTCCCCATTCAGGTGGAGGGAAAGGAGGAGGAAGTTTACCCAATTTCTATCCAAAAAGGGAGAGAGGCTCGAATCCTTGTGATCGATGATGAGGAGGAGGTCAGGGATACCCTTTCAAAGAGTCGTGCCAAGGGTCATCATCAGGTGATGGTGGCCCAGGATGGAAAAGAGGGGATCCGCCTCTTTAAAGAGAATAAATTCGATCTCGTTTTGACCGATCTCGGTATGCCAGGACTTTCGGGCTGGGAGGTATGCAGGGCCATTAAAAGGTTAAGTCCCCAGACCCCTGTCGGGATGATCACAGGATGGGGGGTCCAGTTGACCCAGGAGGAGATTGAAGTAAACCACCTTGATTTTTTAATTCCAAAACCCTTCGATTTTCATCAAATTATAAAACTGGTTAACGATGCCATGGCCTCTAAAGGGGATCCACTTTACGCTTGACTTGGAAAGTGAAGATGTGGAAGATTTAAATCAAGATGGATATTCATTTTCTCTATTTTGTGTTTTTCTCTTTCCTATTAATTGCCATCCTCCTTTTCATCGTCTTCTTCCTGGACGAACTGAAAGAGATTAAGGAACACTTTAAGTGGAGGCAGTATATCATCTACCTCTTGGGGAGCCTCTTCATCCTCACCAGCATTTCCCTATCATATTTCCTTTATCTCTATGGCTCCTTATGGCTTTCGCTCTCTGCCTTTATTGCCTTTACAATCATTGCGACCTACTTCCTTTATAAGGCAAGCACCATGATGAGGGGAAGAGAGTGATTGGATGAGAAACGTCCTTCCCAGCCATTTTAAAAAATAATTTGTCTCTCTTGACTCTTTCTCTTTTTTCTAATAAATAGATTATTCGTAGTGTCCAATGCCAAGACGGACTGAAAGATTTATCTTCGATACGATGTTTAACACAACTGTAGTTTAGGAAAAATTTATAACTTACTGAAATATAAAACATTTTTATACCCACATTTTGTCACTCCCGCGGAAGCGGGAATCCAGTAAAAATCATTTCCGCCAAAGGCGGAGCTGATTCTGTCGGATAAAATCAATAAATTCTGGATGCCTGCTTTCGCAGGCATGACAAAAATTTGCTAAACAACAGTAACACAAAATTGAAAGGAGGGTTTTAAAATGAGAGGATTGAGAGGATTGGCAATCTTTTTGGGACTTGCATTGATTTTTTCTTTTCTTGGGGTTTCGAATGGGAGAGCCCAGGAGACAATCAAGATTGGATTTTTTGCTCCAATCACAGGCCCTGCTGCAGCAGATGGGATGAGTGCAAAACATGCGGTGGAACTTGGAGTGAAAGAGGTCAATGAGGCTGGGGGGATACGAGGAAAGAAAGTCGAGTTGATTGTTTATGATGACCGTTTGAAAGCGGAAGAGGCAGTGGCCATTGCGAACAAACTGATTGAAAAAGATAAGGTCGTGGGTGTGGTGAGTGGTTCCTATAGTGGACCGACCCGGGTGACGGCTCCGATTTTTCAGAAGGCAGGAATGCCCATGGTAGCAGGCTATGCGGTTCATCCCGATGTGACCTGGGATCCCGTTCAAAAGAAACCCAATGACTTTATCTTTCGAAACGGGTTTTTGGGGGAAGTGGAGGGAGCAGCAGCCGCCGAGTTTGCGGTTAAAAACCTGAAAGCCAAGAAGATCTCCATTATCTCCATGGACAATGATTTTGGCCGTGCCATTTCCTCAGGATTTGCCGCAAGGGCAGAAAAATTAGGGGCCACCATCCTTACCAAACAGATGTATAAATTCCCTGGAGAGAAGGATTTTCGTCCCTACCTGACGAGAATTAAAGAGGGAAATCCTGATGTCATCTTCGCTGCAGGGTATTACAATGAGGCAGCCTCGATCGTTCGCCAGGCTAAGGAACTAGGAATTACAAGCCAGATATTGGGTGAGGAGGGGTTTGACTCTCCAAAATTTTTAGAGATTGCCGGACCCTCAGCCGAAGGAGTCATCATTGCCACCAACCTCGACCGGGATGATCCAAGGCCTCTGGTTCAAAATTTCCTGAAGAATTATAAAAAGGCCTATGGAGAGGATGCAGACATGGTGGGGGCCTCCAGTTATGACGCCTTTATGATTCTCGTGAAAGCCATTGAAAAAGCCGGAACCGACCCGAAGGCTATTCAAAAGGCCTTATTGGAGACGAAAGATTACAATGGCCTCACGGGAAAGATCAGCCGATTTGTTCAGGGTGAGGTAGTCAAACCGGTTCAGATTCAGGTGGTCAAAGGCGGGAAATTTCGTCGGATGGCAGTGATTGATAACCCAGAAGTTATCACCCCACCTTTGAAACAATAATCAAAGTAGGGAATGGGGCGAAACCATTCCCTACTCTCCCAAACTCAATCTATGCTCTGGCAACAACTAACCAATGGGATTGCTGTAGGAAGTGTCTATGCCCTGATCTCCTTAGGACTTACCATGGTCTACGGGATATTGAAGATCCTCCATGTGGCCCATGCGGGAATATATGCTCTCGGGGCTTATATCGGCCTCTTCTCATTTCGTCTGGTTGGGGATTTCTGGCTCTCCTTATTCATCGGAATGGCAGGTTCTTCTTTGGCCGGATATCTGATCGAGCGGTTTTTATACTCCCCCCTGATCCATTTACCTCGAATTGCTCCCCTCATTGTATCCATCGGCCTCTTCACCGCGATGGAGGAGGCCTTTCGGATTGTGGCCGGACCCCATACCATTGCCTACAATGCCACCGTGGGGTTAGGGGATCTTTCGATTGGCCCTTTTCGACTTACAGAGACTCAGATTCTAATCCTTCTGGTTACCTTCATCATCCTCATTTTTCTGTGGGCCTTTCTCACAAAATCCCGGACAGGTCTCGCCATGAGGGCATGCGCTCAGGATGCTGAAACCACTTCCTCCTTCGGAGTGAATGTGAAGGCGATCATTGCAGTGAACTTTCTTATTGGCTCGGCCATGGCTGGAGCAGCCGGGGTATTGATCGGAGTCTATGATAATCAGGTGTGGCCAACGATGGGAAGTATTCCAGCCTACAAGGCCCTTGCCATTGTTGTCTTAGGAGGGCTTGGGAATATTCCTGGAACGGTTTTGGCCTCAATCATTGTGGGATTGGTCGAGACCTTTTTCATAGGGGTACTGGCTATTCCTTTTCCAAGGGATGCAGTGGCTTTTGTCGCTATGATTTTGGTCCTGATGTTTAGACCTTACGGATTATTAGGAAAGGCCTAATGATTAATCCCAACAAATCAAACACGAATCCCGAAGCAAGGGTCACGTAATATAAAAAATATGATCAGCGGATACTTGATCACTGTCCTCATCACGGTTCTCATCTATGTGATCCTCGCCCATAGCCTCAACATCATTACGGGTCGGGCAGGCCAGATCTCACTTGGTCATGCAGCCTTCTTTGGTATTGGGGCCTACACCTCAGCCCTTCTCTATACAAGAGCCGGACTCCCATTCTGGATCGATGTTCCCCTGGCAGGAGGGGTTGCAGGGATCATCGGGGCCCTTCTTGGAATCCCCTGTTTGAGGGTGAGGGATGACTTTCTGGCCATCACAACCATGGGGATCAATTTCGTGATTGAAGCGGTTTTCCTTTACATCCCATTTTTTGGGGGGGCCATGGGAATTGGGGGCATCAGCCTTCCCAGATGGTTCGGGAGGGAGATGACCAAGCCCGAATATTTCATCCTCATTCTACTGGTGATGGTGGGATTGCTTCTCTTGGATTACTGGCTGGGTCGCTCATGGATAGGGCTTGCGTGGGATTCCATCCGAGAAGATGAACAGGCTGCAGAGACGATGGGTGTGGATGTGGTACGTTTTAAGGTTTTAGCATTTATCATGGGGAGCACCATTGCCGGACTGGCCGGGGGGTTTTATGCTCACTTTTTAACCTTTATCATGCCTCAGAATTTCGGCTTTGGGCAATCGATTGTCATCCTTTCGATGGTAGTCTTTGGTGGGATTGGGACGCGCTGGGGTCCTCTGATCGGCGCCATCATCCTCGGAGTTTTACCTGAGATCTTTCGGCCGATCATGGAGTACCGAACCTTGGTCTATGGGGTTTTGCTTCTTGGGATGATGCGATTTCAACCGGGTGGGCTGTTAGGACCGGAATCTTTTCTCGTGAACCTATTCAAACGGTCTTTGTTTCAATCTCCTCCTAAGGGAATGAGCCAGGATGTTACTTGAGGTAAAAAATCTTAGAAAAGAATTCGATGGCCTTCGGGCCCTCGATGGGGTGAGTTTTACTGCAGAGGGGGGGGAGATTCTTGGAATCATTGGTCCCAATGGAGCGGGCAAGACAACTCTCTTCAATCTTATCTCTGGAATCTATCCTTCCTCAGGGGGTGAAATCCTCTTTCAGGGTAGATCCATTTTGGGATTGAAACCGCACCAGATTAGCCATCTGGGGATTGGCCGAACCTTTCAGATCGTTCGGCCCTTTCAGAACTTAGATGTGGAGACAAATGTCCTGGTTGCCTTTGGACATCATTTTTACCCTTCCCTCCTGAGATCGACCTATCCATTTCGGCAATCCGAAATTCTGGCCGAAGTTCATCATTTGATCGACCGATCGGGTCTTCGTCCTTATGCGAAGCAGATGGCCAAAAACCTCCCTCTTGGTTTTAAAAAGCGACTTGAGATTGCCCGTGCCCTTGCCCTCAAACCACGCCTCCTGCTCCTTGATGAACCTTCTGCCGGGTTGAGGTTTGAGGAATCGACCCAATTGATGGATCTGATCCGACAGGTGAGTCAGCAAGGCATCGGAGTTCTTCTCATCGAACACAACATGCATGTGGTGATGGATCTCTGTAAGAGGATCATCGTTTTAGACCATGGGATAAAGATTGCTGAAGGTTCACCCGAAGAGATTCGTTCAAATCCCAGGGTCGTCGAAGCCTACCTCGGGAAGGAGACCTGAGATGTTAGAGGTCCGGGGAATCGAAGTCTCCTATGGAGAGTTTCTGGCTATCAAAGGGATCAGTTTCAGGGTAGAGGAAGGAGAGCTGGTGACCATCATTGGGGCCAATGGAGCAGGAAAGAGCACGACCCTTCGTGCGGTCATGGGGTTGGTGAAATGTCGAAAGGGAGAGATCTTATTTCAGGAAGAAAATATCACTTCTCGTCCCTCTCATTATCGAGCCAGGCTTGGGATCAGCCTTGTTCCTGAGGGAAGAAAGATCTTTCCAGACCTCACGGTGAATGAAAATCTTCTGATGGGAGCCTATATTCAAACGGACCGAAAGGTGATTCAGAATGGCCTGGAGGAGGTGTTTGGATTATTCCCTATCCTCAAGGAGAGGAGGAATCAGGTAGGAAAGACCCTGAGCGGTGGAGAGCAACAGATGCTTGCGATTGCCAGGGCATTGATGTCCCGGCCGAGAGTGATTTTGATGGACGAGATTTCCCTGGGATTGATGCCCATCTATGTGGAGGAAACCTTCAGAGTGATTGAGAATCTTCACAGGCAAGGGGTCACCATCCTTCTGGTGGAGCAGAACGCCAGAAAAGCCCTTGCTACTGCCGATCGGGGATATGTCCTTGAAACTGGAGAGATTGTTCTGAGTGGAATGAGTCAACAACTGGCCACCAATCCTCAGGTCAAAAAGGCCTATCTGGGAGGAACCTGATCAACCCCATCAAGGTTTCACGAGAAATGATATCCTCCTGCCCTGGCCGATATCCCTCAAAAATATTTTACATCGATTATATTCCAGGATATAATTTTTTTAAGGAATAGGCGGATGACTGGCAGAAAATTTATAAATGCAGTAGGGAAAGGAGAGATCGATATCCTCCAACTCTTTCTGGATGTTCTAAGAGAGACCAAATCTCGTTATTGTATTGTTGGGGGACTTGCGGTCAATGCCTATGTAGAACCTGTTGTCAGTCTTGACCTTGATATGGTGGTGGAAATAAATCATCTGGAAGAAGTTTGTGAGAAGGCTAAACAGAGAGGGTTAAAAGTTAAAAAATTTGAGCACAGTATGAATTTAACCCATTCCAAATCAGATCTTAGAATCCAACTCCAGACGGATGAACGTTACCAGGAATTTATCCCTCGATCGAGGACGAAACAGATTCTAGGATATCGGATGAAAGTCGCAACAGTTGAGGATGTTCTCCAGGGGAAGATTTGGGCATATCTGGATGAACTCAGACGAAGAATTAAGCGACAAAAAGACCTATTAGATATTATACGGTTGGTCGAAGTCTACCCTGTGTTAAAGAGTCGTATTCCAAAAACCATTCAGAAAGAGTTGGGGTTTAATCCTTGAAACCCTGAGGGGAAAGATATGGAGAAGAAAAAGGTCAGAGTCAAAGAGAAGGTTGAGACACTCGCAGGCGTTCAAATCGGGATTAAAGCTCCTCGAGGGTCAAAAAGGACCTGCAAGAGCTGGCAGACAGAGGCTGCCTTAAGGATGCTGATGAACAACCTCGATCCAGAAGTGGCTGAGAAGCCTGCAGACCTTATTGTTTACGGAGGTTCTGGAAAGGCAGCCCGAAACTGGGAGGCCTACCACCTCCTGGTAAGGTGTCTGAGGAATCTGGAAGACGATGAGACCTTGCTGGTTCAATCAGGGAAACCTGTCGGAATCTTTAAGACCCATAAGGATGCCCCTCGAGTCTTGATCTCCAATTCCATGGTGGTTCCCAATTGGGCTAACTGGGAGAAGTTTCGAGAATTGGAAGAATTGGGACTTACGATGTATGGTCAGATGACCGCAGGCAGTTGGATCTATATCGGGACTCAAGGAATTCTTCAGGGAACCTATGAGACTTTTGCCTCTGCAGCGCGAAAACATTTTGGAGGTTCGTTAAAGGGAAGGCTGGTCCTTTCTGCAGGGCTTGGGGGGATGGGAGGAGCCCAACCCCTTGCAGCCACCATGAACGAGGGAGTCTTCTTGGGTGTGGAAGTGGACTCGGCAAGGATCAAGCGTCGACTGGAGACAGGGTACCTGGACGTAATGACCGACCGTCTGGAAGATGCCCTGATTATGGCCCTCAGTGCTAAGGAGAAGGGGATTCCAAAGTCAATCGGTCTGTTGGGAAATGCTGCGGAGATTCACCCGGAGATTGTGAGACGAGGAATCGTTCCAGACCTGGTTACAGATCAGACCTCCGCCCATGATGCATTAAATGGGTATGTCCCTGCAGGCTTGAGCCTTGAAGAAGCCCTTGGACTTAGAAGGAAGAATCCTAAGGAGTATATTCGAAGGGCCATGGAATCTATGGCGGTTCATGTAAGGGCGATGCTTGAACTCCAGAAGAAGGGATCGATTGTCTTCGATTATGGGAATAATATTCGTGCCCAGGCCTTTGAGGCTGGGGTGAAAGAGGCTTTCAACTATCCTGGTTTTGTCCCGGCCTTTATCCGGCCCCTTTTCTGTGAGGGGAAGGGACCCTTCCGCTGGGTGGCCCTCTCCGGTGACCCTGAGGATATCTATAAAACCGATGAGGCAGTGATCAAAGAGTTTCCAGAGGATCTTTCACTCATCCGATGGATACGAATGGCAAGAGAAAAAGTGAAGTTCCAAGGACTTCCAGCAAGAATCTGCTGGCTTGGATATGGTCAGAGGGCGAGGATTGGAAAGGTCTTTAATGACATGGTGGCAAAAAAGAAGTTGAAGGGACCGATTGTGATTGGAAGGGATCATCTGGATAGTGGGTCCGTGGCCTCGCCCTACCGCGAAACAGAGGCAATGAAGGATGGAAGCGATGCCATTGCGGATTGGCCGATTCTGAATGCCCTGCTCAATACCGCTGCAGGAGCCACCTGGGTCTCTGTCCATCATGGAGGGGGCGTTGGGATTGGATATTCGATCCATGCGGGAATGGTGGTGGTGGCGGATGGGACAAAGGATGCGGAGAGAAGACTTTTAAGAGTATTGACCACTGACCCAGGGACCGGGGTGATGCGTCACACCGATGCTGGGTATGAAGAGGCCATCCGGACCGCAAAAGAGAAAGGAATTAAAATTCCCGGAGTGACCATCTATCAGAGATAGAGGAGATCAATTCGGAATGTGAAATCCTAAACTCTAAACCTCAAACTCTAAATAAACTCAAGTGTCCCAAACCCAAAAACTAAAATAGGATGGGATTTTTTAATCTTGATTGAGACTTTAGAGTTTAAGCCATTTCAGATTCTTTAAGACATCCTATGAAAACCATCATTCTGGATGGAGAGCATCTCACCCTAAAACAAGTTGAAGAGGTGGGAGAAGGAAAAGCCCAGGTAAAGATTTCTCCTTCAGTCGCCAAGAAGGTGAAACGGTCAAGGGATTTTATTGAAAAGGCCCTCCGTCAGGGTCAGAAGATTTATGGAGTGACCACAGGGTTTGGGTTACTCTCCGATCAGTTGATCGATTCTTCACAGATCGAGACCCTTCAGAGAAACCTCCTTAGAAGTCATTCAGTAGGGGTAGGTTCCTACTTCGATGAGGTGACCACCCGCGCCATCATGCTCTTAAGAGCCAATGTCTTGGCTATGGGTTACTCAGGCGTGAGGATGGAAGTTTTAAAAACTCTTGTAGAAATGCTCAATAGAGGAGTTCATCCTCTCATCCCCGAAAAGGGTTCGGTTGGAGCAAGCGGAGACCTTGCTCCTCTGGCCCATCTCGCCTCTGTGTTAATGGGTGAAGGAGAGGCGTTGTTCAATGGAAAGAGAATGTCAGGTAAAAAGGCAATGCTTAGGGCTGGCATTCCCCCCCTCACTCTAAAGGCGAAGGAGGGACTTGCCCTGATCAATGGAACTCAGGTGATGACCGCTGTTGGTGTGCTCGCGCTTCTGAGGGCAGAACGACTCTGCAAGGTGGCTGATGTTGTGGGGGCCTGCACCTTAGAGGCCTTAAAAGGGACACTCAGCGCATTCGATACGGATATTCAGAAGGTCCGTCCTTTTCCGGGACAACTTGCGGTCTCAAAAAATTTCCAGAGATTAGACCGAGATAGTGAAATTGCTCAGTCCCATCGATTCTGTTCAAAGATTCAGGATGCTTATTCCCTTCGCTGTATTCCTCAGGTTCACGGTGCAGTGAGGGAAGGCCTTAGCTTTGTCCGGAAGATCTTGGAGATCGAGGTCAATTCCGCAACCGATAATCCCCTTATCTTTGCAGAAAAAGAGAAGATCCTTAATGGTGGGAACTTTCATGGAGAACCGGTTGCCTTTGCAATGGACCTTTTGGGAATTGTCGTTTCTAAACTGGGAAGCATCTCCGAGAGAAGGATTGAGAAACTGATCAATCCGGCCCTCTCTGGGCTTCCACCATTTCTCACAAAGAAGGGAGGCCTTCACTCAGGATTGATGATGGTTCAGGTCAGCGCTGCCTCACTGGCCTCAGAGAATAAGGTTCTGGCCCACCCGGCCAGTGTAGATTCCATTCCAACCTCCGCCGATAAAGAAGACCATGTCTCCATGGGAACGATTTCCGCCAGGAAAGCCATGGAGATCGTTAGGAATGTCGAACATATCTTAGCCATGGAACTGCTTTGTGCCACCCAGGGTTTAGAGTTTCTTCTTCCCCTTCGGCCAGGTATCGGTGTGGGGGAGGCTTATCGGGTGGTGCGGGAGAAAGTTCCTCCCATCAAAGGCGATCGAAGATTCAGTGAGGATATTGGAAAGATTCAATCGTTGATTGAATCCGGTGAATTACTTAGACGGGTAGAACAGGTTGTTGGACCGATAGATTAAAGGTTTTTTCAGAGAATTTTCAACCCTTTCTCATCCTTTGCCAAGATTAACCAAATAGCAAGTTTGGAAGCCATAGGGAGATCTGAGGAAAAATAAATACAAAGGTCAACCCAATCAGCTGGAGGATCATAAAATCCATCATCCCCCGATAGATAGTGGCAAGGTCCCATTGGGGTGCAACTGCCTTGAGATAGTAGGCTGCCATGGCCACTGGTGGGGAGAGAAAAGCGGTTTGGAGATTTACAGCCACCAGGGTTGTGAACCAAAGCAGATCCAGTTTCAACTCCTGAACCACTGGGAGGAAGATTGGAAGGAAGATGTATACGATGGCAGGCCATTCAAGGGGCCAGCCGAGAAGAAAGATTACAAACATTACAAGGGCAATCAATCCCAAAGGGTGGATATCAAGGGCTAACAGGGATTTAGCAATCATGGTGCTCGTGCCCAATCGGGTAAATACCGCCCCAAAAATATTCGAGGCCACTCCAAGAAATAGAATCATGCTCGAGGTCTGAAGCGTCTGATAGGTAGCTTGTTTGAGAGTTTCCCATTTGAGGCGCTTGTAAAGGATTGTTAAGAGAATAGATCCAGAGGAAGCCATTGCTGCTGCTTCGGTCGGAGTGGCCAACCCAAGAATGATACTGCCAAGGGCTGCAAAAATGATGAACCCCATCGGAAGAATCCCTGAGACAAATTCGGTCAGGATCTTTTGTTTTGAAACCAGTCGGTCCTCGGGAGGAAGAGGTGGCCCGAGTTCAGGTTTAAGATGGGTTTTGATCATGGTAAAGCCAATATAGAGAGCCGAAAGAAGTAGGCCAGGCAGGATCGCTGCCCCAAAGAGTTTGATGACAGAAACGCCAGCAATTGGCCCCATCACCACAAGCATCACACTGGGCGGGATAAGGATTCCAAGGGTTCCCCCAGCAGTAATCGTTCCCGCAGAAAGCCTCACATCGTATTTGCTCTTCATCATGACTGGAGCAGCCATGATTCCGATCACCGTAACAGAGGCACCGATAATGCCTGTGGCAGTGGCAAAGATGGTAGCGGTCAACAGAACACCCAGATAGAGAGACCCTTTTACTCCTCCCAGCATAAGTTGAAAGGAGGTGAAGAGTCGTTCCATGAGACCGGCTTTTTCAAGGAGATGGCCCATGAAGATGAACAGAGGAACAGCGGCGAGGGTCTCCTCTTTCATCAGACCAAGGGTCTGGTAGACCATCAGATGAAAGACCGTGTTGCCAAAACCGATATACCCAAACACAATGGATAAAATAATGAGGGTGAAGGCGATTGGGAACCCAGCGAAGATTCCAATCAATAAACCAGCCAGAAAGATCAAGCCAAGATATTCAGGACTCATAACCATTCTCCCTTTAGGGCTGCATATAAACTTTTTAGAAACTCTGAGATCCCTTGAAGGATCAATAGGAATGCGGTCAGTGGGAGAATGGTTTTAAATGGATAAAGGGGAGGCCTCCATGGGCTAAAATCAGATTTTTCCAAAATCATCCAGGAGTGAATCGCTGCTTCCAGACCAGAGAGAAAAAAGAAGGTCATTCCAGGGAAAAATAGAAAAAGGTAAGAGATGAGATTCACCCACCCTTGCCGTCTTGGGGACCAGCGTTCGTAAAAGATATCGGTTCGGATATGTCCATTTCTTTGAAGGGTATACGCTGAACCCAACATAAATAGAGTTCCATAAAACATATAGGCAAGGTCGTAAGCCCAGATGGTGGGGGCATTGAATCCGTATCGGGCGATGACCTCATAGGTTAGACCCAGAACAAGAGGGATGATCAGCCAGGCGACCACTTTACCAATCCCTTCGTTCAGGTCATCAATGATTTTGATAATAGTGAGCCAATTTTTTGGGAGTGATTTCATATTCTCCGCTTCGTTGATTGAATCAAGAAATACTTAATCCCCCCTTCCATTTTTAAGATAGAAGGGGGGATTGGGAGTAACAAAGAAAATATTTAATCTGGAATGCCCTTATGGTTTGATCACCTGATAAGGGTTCACCCCTTTCCAATAATACTCAGCAATCATATCATAGGGGGGTTGATTAACCTGTTTATAGGGTACCACTCGGGCTGCCCAAGCCTTTTGAGAGGCTAAGACTTTGGCAAAAAATGGATTTTCTTTAGCCTTACGTTCAGCCAATCTATCCCAAGCCTTGAGCATCTCCAGGATCATTTCCTTTGATGTCTTGACCACCTTTACTCCATGCTTGGTGACCATGGTTTCGAGGTCTTTAACAATCTGGTCCAATTGTTTCAAATCGAAGACTAGGGTGTCTGCCATACAGGCCACTCTCACAATAGCCTTTAGGTCAGGGGGTAATTCATCCCACTTTTTCCGATTGATGATCAACTCCATAAACCCCGTGGGCTGGTGAATGGCTGGCATGTGATAGAATTTGCGTACAGTGTGTAGACCAATGGAAAAGTCAGCGGCTGGAGAATGAAACTCTGCGCCATCAATGACCCCCCTTTCAAGGGCCGGGACGATTTCACCGCTGGGAAGTGTGACCACAGACATTCCCATCTCTTTGAAGAGCTCGGCGGCCATTCCAGCTGAGCGAAATTTGACTCCTTTAAATTCTGAAACTGATTTAATGGCCTTTTTAAACCAGCCCAGTGGCTCTGGAGGGTTTCCAGCAGTGGGAAAGGCCACTACATCATACTTCAATTCCTTTTGGAGAAGTTCATTGTATAGATCTAAACCCCCGCCCACGTAGAGCCAGCTCATAAAATCTTCATTTCCCATTCCATAGGGTCCCCCGCCGGCAGTGCTGAAAAGGGCTGCGGCTGGATGTTTACCTACCCAATATCCTGGCCAGGCGTGACCAGCATCAACGACCCCCTTATGAACTGCATCAAGAACTTCAAAAGGGGGGACCACAGCACCAGCAGGGAGAAGTTCGATTTTCATCCTTCCTCCTGCCATCTCTTCAATCCTTGCAACCAGGTCTTTTGGATTCACGTATTCATAAGCCCCGGCTGAAAATGCACTTTGGACCTTCCAAGTATAAACCTTCGTCTGTGCATAACTGGGAGCCCAAACCAATAAAAGCATTACCCAAAAAACTGTCCCAACAATAAAAACAACTCTCTTTTTCATAATAGACCCTCCTTTGTTAAAAATTTTTTAACCCTTTTCCCCAAGTTCAAACTCAAGGAATCCATTTTCTTAATTGAAAAATTTGTCACCATTAATGCTTTAAAATGGTTTAAATTCCCCTTTTTCCCCCTCCGTCAACATTGGGAAATCTTCCTCCTCCCTTTATTAAAGCCTGCCTATTGGTAGATGAGGTTGGGAGGGGATTTTATCAGAGAATTTCAAACAGTTGAATTGATATAGAAATTTAGAAACGTTTAACACTTTCTTTTTTCCTTGTCAATCGTTTTTAAAACGTTGTCCTGAAGCAAGGTCAGAAATGCCTTGCATTTTTCCCCAATTCCTTTTAGATTGTCAAGAAAAACAATGGCTGAACGAACCCCCCAGTTACGGGTTAAAATAATAGCCATGAACTTTCATCCCCATCTTAACCCCTCTTCACCTCTTCTTAATTTAAGGAGGGGGTGGGGAGAGTTATTAAGAGAGAGACTAATTAATCTCCCGGATTATTACTCAACCACCTTAGGGAAGGAATAAGTCATGGATTTATTTAAAGAGATGGCAAGAGCGGTTATTGAAGGAGACGAAGAAAAGGCTGTTTCTCTGGCCAAGGAGGCTCTTTCACAGGGCATAGATCCAATGGAAGCCATTGAGAAGGGTTTATCTGTTGGGATGAACGAAGTGGGAAGAAGATTTGAGAAGTTAGAGATCTACCTGCCTGAGGTGATCTTGGCTGCAGATGCTATGATGGCTGGAGTGGAGGTGCTTCGGAAGGAAATCCTTTCCAGGGGAAGTGGCGAACTGCAAAAAAGCGTCCTTCTTGGAACCATCCAGGGGGATGTCCATGATATCGGGAAGAATATCATCAAGATCATGCTGGAGAGCAATGGCTTTAAGGTTTACGATCTTGGCAGGGATGTCCCTGTCCTTCAATTCATTGAAAAGGTGAAGGAACTTCATCCGGACCTTGTAGGGGTATCGGCATTGATGACAACGACTATGGTCCATATGCCTAAATTGATCGAGGCCCTTAAAGAATATGGTTTGAGGGAGAGGGTGAAAGTGATGGTAGGAGGTGCTCCAGTCCTACCTGATTGGGCAAAGGAGATTGGGGCTGATGGATATGGAGAAACAGCCATGGAGGCTGTTCGCGTGGCAAAAGAATTGGTTGGACTTAAAGAACCATAGAAGAGGTGAAAGGAATGGGGAGGGGAGAGTTTTTTAATTTCTTGGAAGTGATCCAGAGGGCCGAATCGGGTGAAAAGATAAGAGAAGGAGATTTCGATCGAAAGATTGGCCGAAAGGCATTGGAGTTACAAAAGAAGTATGAAATCCGATATCGACCTGAAATGGTGATTCCAACAGACGATGGCCTTGCAGACCGACTCTATCAGGCAGGAGTAGACCTCTTTTTAGACATAGGGGTATTCTGCATGGATACCCAGAGAGTGATCCATTTTAGCCCGGAGGAATTGAGATGGGCTTTGGAGCATGCTCCTAAGGAAGTCCAATACGGGAGAGAGAAAGAGACCGTTATCGTTTACCCAAGAAAGGTTGAGGATCAAAGAGACCCGGTCTGTTTTTTCTCTGCGGTGGGAACCCCTGTCACTGAAGAGATGTTTCTTCCTATTGCCCAAAGTTATGCCCAGGAGCCTCTTGCCGACACCTTCTCAGGACCTTTGATTACCAGTTATCAGGGAATCCCTGTGACCTCAGGTTCTCCAGTGGAGGTAGAGGCAGCCATCTGGAATACCAAGATGTTAAGGGAGGCGGCAAGACGGGCAGGAAGACCAAACATAGGGATACACAATTTTCAATCCACAGGTGAGAAGACCGATGCCACCATTGCCTCTGCCCAGGAAAGGTTCGGTGCTTACCCGGGAGACGGGTTGTTAGTCGCAGCCATTGCGGAGATGAAGGTCGATTTTGAAAGGCTTAAGAAGGTTGCTTTTCTTCGTCAGTCTCCCTATGTCCTGGGAGGCCTTTACGGTCCTCTTATGGGAGGTTATGCTGGAGGGCCTGAGGGGACTGCCATCATTCTGGTCGCGCACCATTTTCTTGGCCTCCTTGTCTTTTCGGCACAGCGACATAATTCCTTTCCCATTCACATTCATCAAGTTTGCAATACCACAAGGGAGATGCTCTGGTTGGTTTCTCTGGTTGGGCAGGCCCTGGCGAGAAATACGGATCTCATCATTGCCTCAAATGCTTTTATGGCCTCAGGGCCATGTACCAGAATGATTGTGGATGAACTCAGCGCCCACTCGATTGTGTCAACGGTCTCGGGTTGGCATCTCAACCCAACCGCAGTCGCCCGAAATCGCCATCCATTAAGATGTAGTGGGATGGAGGGGAGAATCCATGCAGAGGTGGGGCATGCGGTCTCAAAAATGGGACTTTCGCGAAAAGAGGCGAATCAGATTGTTTTGAAATTACTGGATGAATATGAGATGAAAATTCCTGAAGCCCCTATTGGAAAGACCTTTTCCGAGTGTTATCAAATGGATAAACTTAAGCCAAACGATGAATATGAATCCCTATGGGAAGAGAAGAAAAAAGAGTTGAGGGAGATTGGACTGGAGGCCATTTGAATGAAGATTGAGAAACTGGCAAGAAAGGGAATTCTTAAAATCACCTCCTATGTTCCTGGAAAATCGATCGAGGAGGTCCAAAAGGAGTATGGTCAGAAAAGGTGGGTTAAACTTGCCTCGAATGAGAATCTCCTTGGCCCCTCTCCAAAGGCAGTGTCGGCTATCGAGAAAGAACTTCCCAATATCTATCTTTATCCGGAAGGTCCTTGCCCGCTATTGAGAAAAGCCCTCTCACGGAAGTTTTCAGTTTCTGAGAAGAAGGTGGTCATCTCCAATGGAGCGGATAATCTCATCCTGATGATTGCCTGTGCCTTTATCAATGAAGGCGAAGAGGTGGTGATGGCCGACCCCACCTTTCCGGTCTATACCAATGTAACTCAGATCATGGGAGGGAGGCCCATAAAGGTAAGATTGAAGGATTATACCCATGATCTCAAGGGAATGCTCCAAAGGGTGAATGCGAAGACTAAACTCATATTCATCTGCAACCCCAATAATCCTACAGGGACGGTGGTTTCCCCGGAAGGGTTTAAGGATTTCCTCTCCGAGCTTCCCCAAAGGGTTGTCGTGGTCCTCGATGAGGCCTATCGAGAATTCGTTGATCCCTCTTATTCTCTTGATAGCCTGGACTATATCAAAGGTGACAGCCAGCTCATTGCCCTTCGGACCTTTTCGAAGGTCTATGGGTTGGCGGGCTTGAGGATTGGCTATGCATTGGGAAGGGAGGATTTGATCCAGTGTCTCTACCAGGTCAGGGACCCCTTTCCGGTACACAGGTTGGCCCAGGTCGCCGCTTTAGCAGCATTAAAGGATCTGGAACATGAAAGAAGATCAGTTCAACTGGTAAGAGAGGGGAGGGCCTTTCTCACTCAGGAATTGAGCAGGATGGGATTTGACTGCGTTCCCAGTCAGGCCAACTTTCTCTTTATCGATTTCAAAAAAGACGTGGATAAGGTTTTTCGTGACCTTCTTAGAGAAGGGATCATTATTCGGCCGGGGAAGATATGGGGCTATCCAACCTGTGCACGGGTGACCATTGGAAGAATGGAGGATAATCGAAGGTTCATTCGGGCATTGAAGAAGGTGTTTAAACGATAAATGGAAAAAAAACTTTTATGCGTGAAGCCAGTCTTTTTATTAAGAATGCCACGGAGTTGCTTACCCTCTCCCCTTCTTTTAAAGATGAAACGGGTTTGGGAATAATTCGGGATGGGGCAATTGCTATCCGAGATGGCAAGATTCTTGGGGTTGGAAAAAGCGATCTACTCCTCAAAGAGATCTCTTTAACCCCTGAGGGGCAGGAAATTGATGCCAGAGGGAAGGTGGTCATGCCTGGGCTGATCGATAGCCATACCCACCTTGTCTTTGCCGGATCAAGGGAAAACGAATTTGAGATGAGGATCCGGGGAGTCTCCTACCTTGAGATTGCCGAAAGGGGAGGTGGAATCCTCTCCACGGTCGAGGCCACAAGAAAGGCCTCCTTTGAAGAACTCCTTTCTTTAGGAAAGAAGAGATTGAACCGCATGCTTTCAAAAGGAGTGACCACCATTGAGGCCAAAAGCGGATATGGGCTTTCTATGGAAGATGAAATTAAGATTCTGAAAGTAATGAGGGAGTTACGGAAAACCCATCCAATCGAGATTGTTCCAACCTTTTTAGGAGCCCATACCATTCCATGGGAATTTAAGAATAATCGATCCCTTTATGTGGAGATGGTAATAAAGGAGATGATTCCAAGGATTGCCCAGGAAGGGCTTGCAGAGTTCTGTGACGTCTTCTGCGAAGAGAAGGCCTTTACCCTTGAGGAGTCAAAAGAGATCCTTGAGACAGGAAAGCGCTATGGCCTTAAGCCCAAGATCCATGTGGATCAGTTAACCCCAGGAAAAGGGGCAGAACTAGCTGCAGAGGTTGGAGCAATTTCTGCTGAACATCTTGAATACGTGAGCCCCACTGGGATAGAGAAAATGGCTGAGAAGGGGGTGATAGCCATCCTCCTTCCGGGGGCAAGTTTCTTCCTTTCTATGGCAAAACTTCCTCCAGCAAGGGAGATGATTCAAAGAGGGGTGAGAGTCTCCCTGGCAACGGATTTAAACCCTGGTTCCTCGATGACAGAATCCCTTCCACTGGTGATGACCATGGGTTGCGTCTTACTGAAAATGACCCCAGCAGAGGTCATCAAGGCCACCACCATCCATGCAGCAAGATCCACCGCAAGGGAAGGAGAGATTGGTTCTCTGGAGGTAGGGAAGAAAGCCGATGTGATTATTTTGGATATCCCAAATTATAAATATCTTCCTTATCACTTCGGGGTGGACCACGTTGAGATCGTGATAAAAGAAGGGAAGATCGTCTATAAGAGACAAAATTTCGAAATAGGAAATACGAACCCCTGAAACGTTGATATAAAGAGCCAGGGTTCTAAATCCAAAGCACGAAATCCAAAATTCGAAACAATTCCTAATGATTGAATTTTAAATGTTTAAAACAAAAAAGTTTAGGAAATTTGAATTTCGGTAATTTGAATTTGTTTCGGATTTCGATATTCAAATTTCGAATTTAAAAAACTTCAAACCCTGTTTGGTTCCGGTGATGCCGGGTTTAGAGTTTAAACCGTTTCGGATTTTAATGGTAGCGAATCATGAGGCTTCTTGAATGTATTCCCAATATCAGTGAGGGAAGAGATCAAGAGAAGATCTCGTTGATTGTGGAGGAAATAAAAAAGCATAAAGGGGTTCGACTCCTTGATCTCTCTTCAGACCCGGATCATCATCGAAGCGTTCTTACCTTCATTGGCGATCCAACGGATGTCAAAGAGGCAGCCCTGGCGATGTCGTTGAAGGCGATTGAGCTTATCGATATGAGGAGACATCAGGGAGCACATCCCCGTTTAGGAGCGGTCGATGTTGTTCCTTTTGTCCCCATTCTGGGAATGGAGATGGAGGAGGCTGTTCAGATAGCCCGAGAGTTTGGGAAGGAATTAGGAGCAAGGGGAATCCCTATCTATTTTTATGAAGAGTCTGCCTCTTCTCCCGAAAGGAAAGACTTACCTACCATCCGGAAAGGAGAGTATGAGGGGTTAAAAGAAAAATTGAAGGACCCGAAATGGAAGCCCGATGCGGGGCCAGACCAGTTTAATCCTAAATCCGGGGCCACCGTGGTGGGAGCTCGTTTTCCATTGATTGCCTATAATATTAACCTTGAAACAACGGACCTTACCCTTGCCAGGGAGATTGCTAAAAAGGTTCGATTTAAGGATGGTGGATTCCCAAGTGTCAGGGCGATGGCCGTCGATTTGAAGGAGAGGGGAATGGTCCAGGTTTCAATGAATTTGACCAACTATAGGGTCACCAATATTCCTCAGGTTTTTGAATTTATAAAGGAGGAAGCCCGAAAAAGGGGGGTAGAGATTGCGGAATCTGAGATCATTGGATTGATTCCCATGGGTGCCCTGGAAAGTATTGTTCAAAGTTACTTAAAATACCCTAAATTTTCAATAGATCAAGTCATCGAGAAGAGAATCTTAGAATTCGAATAAGGCCTTCTGTATCAGTAAAAGAATAGATTGAAATGCCTCTGCACTATATTAACCTTTAAGAAATGATTGGAGGGATGATGGAGATAAAGGAGTTCTTAGAAAAACTTTCTTCCGACACCCCAACTCCTGGCGGAGGGAGTGCCTCTGCATTGGCTGGAGCAATTTCAGCCTCTCTGGTGGAGATGGTGGCTGGTCTTTCTGAGAAGAAGGGGAAACTTCCACTTCAAGAATTAAAGGAGATTCGGAGGAAAGCCTCTACCCTCAGAAGAAGACTTCTTCGGGCGGTTGATGAGGATGCGAGGTATTATGAGGAGGTGATAAAAGCATTTCGCCTTCCAAAAGATACAGAAACACAACAATCCTATCGTAGTAAAAGGATTCAAAGGGCTTACGAGAAGGCCACGGTCATTCCCCAATCCGTATGCGAAAATGCCCTGAAATTGCTGGAATATTCGCGGAGTCTTACCCTTAAAGGAAACCCCAATGCCGTGAGCGACATAAAGGTGGCGGGCTATCTTGCAGATGCGGCTTTTAAGGGAGGGTTAGAGAATATAGAGATTAACTTACAATCGATAGAAGATAGAACATTTGTTCAAAAAATGAGGTTATTAATCAAGAGATTAAAAAAGCAAAGAAATGCAATTTTTGGTCAAAGTGCCTGATAACCGTCCCGTTTGAATGAGAAGTTTCGGTCCCATGCCTCCTATTTCAAGGCCTCCAATTACCCATGCACCTATTATTACTCACACTTTTGCTGAAGAAAAAGGGCCTTATGGGTGTATATGGAAAATTTATATCCAGGCAGAGGATCCAGATGGTGATATGGAAAAGATTGCTGTAATCGTGAATCAGGTTGGTTACGGGCAATATCCAACCGATTGGATTATCTTAAAGCCCCAATATCGAAAGCATATTCTGGGATACCTTCAATGGAATACCTTCAGTCCAAAGTCTGTCTCTCTACCAGAGTGGACGAAAATTACTTTAAGACTTTCCATCTTAGACAAGGCGGGAAATGAGAGTAAAGAAGTGGCCTTTCCATTTACCTTTGAGTCAGGGATGAAAATTGAGGTTCCCCTCCCCCCTCCATTCGATCAAGGAAATATTTCCCGGATAGGAAATATCAGCGTTGATCTAAGTTATATTGTTTATTGAAGAATCAAATCCTTTCTATCCTGTCTCCACGGGGGTTAGCTTTTCCTAATATCTTTAAAGGATACCCCATGCCCTTCTTTTTTTCAGGAATTTTGTGACATCACCGAGGTATCAAACTTAGGATGTAGATAGAAAAAATCTTCATTTTGTCGAAAAGATTCTTTAGAATTCCAAGGTTTTTTAACTATGCGATGGCTGATGGAATTTAAAATTTATTTTATCCAGTTAAGACTGCTTTGCGCGAGATCAAACCTGAAAGCCCTAATAACTTTCCACTCTGTTTTGACGTAGAAAAAATCAGAACACCAGGTAAATTTTTCTTGACAATAAAGAATAAATTTGTTAATAATTATAAGATATTTTCAAAAAATTCTTTATTCCACTTGTATAACTCATTGATTTTCCAGTCTTTTTCAAGGTCAGGAGGAAAATATCTAATCCCCAAAAAATTATGAATTACCTTGGAGAGGTTCCCGAGTGGCCAAAGGGGACAGACTGTAAATCTGTTGGCGATGCCTTCGGAGGTTCGAATCCTCCCCTCTCCACCATATAATAATCAGAGAATGGTGATGTAAATTTGTTGTAATGTTTTAAAGTTTTTTGAACAATTTCCTAATGAAGGAAAATTTATTGTATTGATGCGGGAGTAGCTCAGTTGGTAGAGCATCAGCCTTCCAAGCTGAGGGTCGCGGGTTCGATCCCCGTTTCCCGCTCCATTTTTAAGAATAGATTAGTGGATGAATAATCCAGTTATGTTTTTGAGGTTGCCTGTCTTCTTAGAGGCAGGTTTTCCCTTTCTCTTGGCCCACGTAGCTCAGTTGGTAGAGCACATCCTTGGTAAGGATGAGGTCACCAGTTCAATCCTGGTCGTGGGCTCCAGGGAGAATGGGGATTGAGAAAGATTCTAAAAAATAAGGAGGGTTTGAGCCATGTCGAAGCCGAAGTTTGAGAGGACGAAGCCTCATGTGAATGTGGGGACGATTGGGCATGTGGATCATGGGAA
>FWPU01002134.1_pt1 | contig 56202 bp, 52 predicted proteins | sample 2228361 | NCBI WGS metagenome assembly FWPU01 (sample SAMEA103939777, study PRJEB20133) | metagenome | reverse complement strand
TAATCTTCTTCTCAGAGACTTTCTTATCATTGGATGCAATAACTTCCCTTTTCTTTTCAGATTCCTCAATCAGTTTGGAAATCAGATTCTTTATCTGAAGCTCAGCTTTTTTTCTGTCATTTAGTTTTCTCGATAAATTACTTTTATCTTTCCTAAGCAATGCGAGAAGTTTCTTCTCTTCATTAATTCTTTTATTCAATTGCACAATTTCTGATTCTTTTTCCATTCTTAATTTTGCTTTTTCTTCAAATTCCTGAGTAAGCATTGCCCGGCGTTCTGAGAGCTTATTAATATTTTCTGTTAATCTATTGATATCCGATTTCCTTCTTTCCGAAAATTCCCGAAGATATTTTAACCTTAAGATTATCTGATTAAAACTTTTTGCCTCTACAATTGATTCAAGTTCAGAAACTTTACCGTACTTATAAATTGATATGATATATTTCTCATAAGTTTTTTTGATTGACGCAATTTCAGATTCGATCAATGATATTTCTTTTTTAATTTGTTCAATCTGAACTTGTTTCAGATTTTCTTCTTTCTGTATACTACTTATTACTTTTGAAATCAAATGACTTTGACGATTCAGATTATTATAAGATTCATAAGTTAATTTCTCTTTTTTTGATTTCGTATTAAGTTCATTCTGAAGTTGCTGCAGTTCAGATTTTATCTTTTCCAATTCCTGCCTCTTCTTTTCAATCTGTTTTTCCTGAGGAGTGAGAATAATGGAAAAAAGAATAATTATATGTAGAAGTCTTGTTACCATTTCACAATCGTTGCATCATCAGGAATCCGGAAATCAATAGTTATATCCTTTTTATTAACTGAAATTTTTCTGTATTCAACTTCAATTTTCTGATTATCGCTTCGGTTTATAACAGAAATTTTATAAGGAATGGCTACATTCTCTGCAATCTGAAAATCGGAATATCTGCCTTCAAGATTAATGCTTCCGTCATCAGACAGTAGAGAATATTCAGCAATGCCCAACCTTCTAACATCAATTTTATAAACTGCCGTTAGACCGTTATCAGGTTTAACATAAGTTAATACATATTTATCGTAAATAACTTCAAATTTGTCAGGCGACTTATAAAGGTTAGGACTCAAATTCACTGAACCTGTAAAAGCATCCACAATATCATTAAAAGTTAAATTTATTCTGAAGATATTTTGTAAAACATCCGAATCGGATTTACCCTTATAAGCAGTATTTTGCAAAGCGTCATAGAAAACAAAATCAGAGCTGGTCACTACTGCCTGAGCAAGTTCAATTCCGAACGGACCAAAGAAAGTAATGTAGACAGAATCAGGTTTAATCATCACAACTCTGAAAGTAGCTGATGTTTGCAAAGTACTTGAATTCACTGTGATTGTTCCCTGTCCTTCAAATGTTTTAATTCTTCGCCTGTTTGCTTCCAAGCGATTAATCAAACGATCGGAGGAAAGTATCTCAACATCTTCAGTAGGTTGTGATGGCACACAGCTAACAATACTTAATTCAATTAAAGAGATAAATAAAACTAAGCTTAATAATGATTTTCTCAATTTCCACCTTTATTAATTTTATCTTTAATTTCTTTTTTTGTGGGATCAAGTTGCAAAGCTTCTTTCCACAGTTCAATAGCTTTATCCTTATTACCTAGTTTGAATTCCACATCTCCGAGATGATCAATAATGACAGCACTCTTAGTTCCGAGTTCAATTGCTTTTGAGATAAAAACTCTTGCTTCTTCGTATCTTCCAAGCTGGTACAAAATCCATCCTTTGGTATCGAGATATGCTGAATTTAAAGAGTCCTTTTCAAGTGAGAGATTAACCATTTCCAATGCACGATCAAGCTCTATTGCTCTTGTGGAAAGTGAGTATGCATAATTATTGTTTATTAGAGGATCATCCGGTTTTAGTTCAAGTGCGCGCTGATAAAGACTATCACTTTTCACAAAATTTTTCTGAGCGTTATAAATCAAAGCAAGAGTACCCATAACATTCACATCATTCGGATCAATTGCGAGTGCGCGATTCAGATAATAAATAGCTTGTTCATCTTTTTTTAGTTGATTCAGAGTATATGCATAAGCAGAGAGAGTATTTAAATCATTAGGATTAAGATCAACTGATTTTTTGAGATAATATTCTGCTTCCCCGTTTTTTGATTGCTGCGCTAGTGATATTCCAAGAATGAAATTTACTGCATAATTATCAGGAAAGGATTTAACTGCTTCAGACAAAATTTTTTCTGCTTCTTCATATTTTTTGTTATCAAAATACAAAGCTCCTAATCTGATCCAGGCATCAACATTCCAGTTTGCATTATCAGTTACATATTTAAAGTGTTCGATAGCAAGTGAATCGTTGCCTTCTTCTACTGCTATTGCACCTAAAACGATTCTGATTGCCCAGTAAGATGTATCCCTATCAAGCAAGGAAAAGATTTGCTTAACCAGTGGTTTAAGTGACGAGTCGCTTATAGATTTTTCAAAAAACAGATAACCAATTTCCAGTTTTGCATCAAGATTAATTTTCCTGTCGGTAAATACGAAACTCAAAGCATTATAAGCGTCCTGCCATTTGTTTTCTGTAAGAAGAATCTGTGCTTTCTTCTGAATTAACTCAAGGTCATCCGGATAGAGTTGGATCAATTCATCCAAAATTTCTATTGCTTCAGAATTTCTTTTTACAATTAGAAGATTTTCAATCAATGATTTCTTTAACTGAACATTCGAAGGATCAATCTCAAGTAATTGCTTGAGCGATTTAATTACCCCTTCGGTATTGTTAAGTTTATTGTTGAGTTCAACCAGACGAAATAATACATTCCATTCCGGTCCAATTAAATCAATAATTCTTTCATACATATCAATTGATTTAATAGGTCGGTCATCCTGATAAAGACGCGCAAGTTTGTAGTAGAAGTTTTGGTTTGAAGGAAAAATATTAACTGCTCTTTCCAAAACGGTAATTGCTGAATCTTTCTGCCTGCCAATATTATAAATATCTGAAAGTAAATCATAATAATCTGCCTTTGTTGAGTCAAGATGAACTGCTTGTTTCGATGCATCCAAAGCGATATTTAATTTGTTATTAAAAAGCGCTGCCCTTGCATAAGCGTAAAAAATTCCAGCGGAAGTATCATATTGTAAAGCAGTCTCAAAATTTTTCATCGCAAGCGAATAGTTCCCCTGCTGAAAATATACATTCCCATCAATAAAATTTTCGAGCGCAAATTTCTTTCTCTGCTCTGGTGGCAAAATAACTGAAGATTTATTAATCTCTTCGATTGATTGTATTTCTTTGGAAGAAGAGCAACTCAATAGAGAAAAGAATATTGATATTGCTGCTAAATATTTAACTATAAAACTCATTTTCACGGTTGAAAATATATTATTGCGTCAGAGCAATAACAAGTTAGCGAATGCTTCCCAATTGTTCTTATCTTTGCTAATAAATAAAATATTTTTATGAGCATTTACGATTTTGCAATTGCTTTCACCTGGGAATATGATTTTGACTTTGTTGATGCTGTTGAAAATATTCTGCAGGATGCGGGCTTATCTACTTACAGAGTAACTGATTATAACATCGGAGAAGTTACGGAAGATGTTAAGTCTAAGAAGTTACTCTTCCGGACATATCTAGACAGAGCATCCGATGTTGACGATGATTATCTCGAGCTGGCAAAAATTTTAACCAGAAGAAAAGCAAAAATTTTTAATCCTTATGAAAGAGTTCATCATGCTATTGATAAAGCTTCGATGCATCTTGAGTTTATTACTGCAGGATTAAATGTACCTTACTCGATTATTATTCCTCCGCACAAACATAATAACGATTTAAGAATTTCCGTTGAAGATCTTGCTGTTTTAGGAAGACCATTTATTATTAAACCCTGCAATACTACTGGAGGTGGAATAGGAGTTGTAACAGGAGCAGAAACTTTAAAGGAAGTTCTTGAACAAAGGAGCACATTTGATGGAGATAAATATATTCTTCAGCAGAAAATTTATCCCGACACTTTAAATGGAAAAAGAACCTGGTACAGATGTTTTTGGGCGTTTGGGAAACCAGTCTGCTGTTGGTGGGATGACCAAACCCATATCTATGAACCGGTTTCAGAAACTGAATTTGAGGAATTCAACCTCAAAAAGTTAAATGAGATTACACGAAAAATAGCTAGAATAACACAACTCGATTTCTTCTCAACTGAAATAGCACTTACTAAGGAAAATAAATTTGTTGTAATTGATTATGTTAATGATCAGTGTGATATGAGATTTAAGTCTAAACATCAGGATGGAATACCTGATGAAATAATATTTGCAATTATCGAACAACTTAAAAAAGCAGTGATTAAAGAAGTAAAGAAAAAATGAGAAGAAAAGATTATCTAACAATTTCAGTAACTCTTCTTTTTTTATCACTAATTGCCGGTTATTATTTTCTTTACAACATATACGAGATTAAAGTTGAGGTTACTCCTGATCACCTTTATGCCGACAAAAACTCTAAAGTAAAGTTAGAAGTTATTCCGATAAATGCACTTGGCTCGAAAGCAATATGTCGTTCCATTCAGGCTGACTTCGAGATAATTGAAGGCAGGGAATTAATCGAAGTAGTTTTAGAAGACAACTTTAATTGTGTAATAGAAATCAAATCAAAAGGCAATGAAGGAAAAGTTGGCATAAAGATTTATAGCCAATATTCTCTCTTCCCACAATATGTTGAGATTTTGATTTTACCCTTAAGGGTCTGAAAAAGAAATTTATAATTGTTATTTTAAACCCAAGAATAATTGAAATGAGGAATTATGAGATTAAAAGTATTTTTAACAATAGCATTTTTATTATCAAATATTAAACTAGTTTATTCCCAAGGTACAGCCGGTGAGTCTGCAAAATTTGAGTACAGATATCTGATAGACATGCCAACCGCCGGTGTGTTAGAAAAAGGAATGGTTGGAGTGACAACTGATGTTCTTCCGGCAGGTGTTGTGGTTGCAAAAATGGAAGTTGGGGTGTTTCAGAATTTAAGTTTCGGGATTTCATATGGTGCTGCAAATCTTATCGGTTCAGGTAAACCAAATTGGTATGAATTGCCGGGTGTAAACATAAGATTCAGAATGATAAATGAATCTTTAGTTCTACCTGCTTTAACAATTGGATTTGATTCCCAGGGGAAAGGAGAGGAATTTGAAAATCCCAAAAGGTTTGCAATTAAATCCCCGGGGTTTTTTGCCGCTGCCAGTAAAAATTTTCAACTACTTGGATACCTTAGTTTGCACGGTGCAGTAAATTACTCACTTGAAAAAAATGATGGTGATAATTTTCTTAATCTGTGGGTAGGCGCAGAAAAAACCTTAGGTTCAAATTTTTCAATAATGGCAGAGTATGATTTTGCTCTCAACGATAATGCTGCTTCATCCTTTGGCGAAGGAAAAGGTTATCTTAATCTTGGAATAAGATGGGCAATTGGTTCCGGTTTTACTCTTGGATTTGATCTGAGAGATTTACTTCAGAATAAAAGATGGAATCCCAACGCAGCGGACAGGGCTTTAAGGATAGAATACATTCAGAGTATATTCTGATTTCTGTATCTAAATCTGAACACATTAGTTCAGATTTAGATACATATACACCGATTCAGATTAACACCTTTAATCTTTTCACACTTTCTTTTCTCCTTTCTTGAGGCAGGATATTTGCCGATATTTAACCAGTTATTTACGGAGGTTGAGATGAAAAATTTATTTTTATTACCACTGATTGCTTTTCTTTTTACAGGATGCTATACCCAGATTGCTCTTGAAAAGGATACAAAAGTAAGTGAGCCCGACTATTATTACTCGCAATCTGATGAACAGAACGATGATGAATATTATTATGAAGAGAGTTATTCTGATACTTTATACGATAAAGAAGGCAATGAATATCATTATCATTTCTATGGTTATCCAATTTACAGAAAATATTACTGGGGATATTATCCATCCGTACATATTTCTATCGGTATCGGAAATCCCTGGTGGTACTACGATCCCTGGTATTGGGATCCTTGGTTCTGTGATCCCTGGTATCCAACAGTAATATACTACTCAACCTACTGGTATCCGTCGTATTTCTGGTATCCTCGTTATTATGGAAGTTTTTGGACTTATCACTCACCAGTATATAAATACAGATCGAATGATGGCTTCAGAGTTAGAAATTCATCAGGACTCAGAAATAGTCTTGTTAACAGACACGACGGGAATCGCAAAGCAGATCAACTTATCAGAGAACAGCTTAGGACAAGAGAAAGAAGTCTGCTGACTGAAAGAAATGACAATCTCCGGGAAAGAAATGTATTGAGAAATCGTGAGAATCAGACCAATATCAGGACACGGACTGAAGAAAAATTCTTCAGATCGAGAGAAAATAGTGATCAAAATCGAAACAAAATAGAAATTCAAAAAAGAAAAGATGTGAATGAAAGGTCAGGAATAGAAACCAGGAATCGTGAACAAACAGACAAAAGGAATAATGATGTAAGAAAACAAACTGAAACAAGAAAACGGCTTGATGAAAGAAAACCACCACAGATAAAAAAGAATGAAAATTCAGAAACAAGAGGTCAAGGATATAATAATGATAAAAACAGAAACAGAACCCCTGAGAGAACTTATTCAACACCGAGGAATAATAACAATCCGCCAAGATCTTATAGTCCTCCGATAAATAACACTCCCAGGCAGAATACCACCCCACCACCGAGAAACAGTGGTGGAAACAGAAACAACTCAGGTTCAGATAGGAGCAGAAGATGAAAAAATTAATTCCGACAGCCATTATTTTACTTTTTCCCCTTCAGGGTTGTTATACAATAATACTGACACCTGAAGATAAAACTCCGGTATATAATAGCTTCGATGGTTTCTATCTGACAGATTATTATGGTTCTTATGGAAGTTATTATGAAATACCTTGGTGGATTACAAATCCAATAACAATTAGTAATGTAACAAGTAGAATTTCTGCAACGCAAACAATTAGAAATAATGTTGGTAACAGAGGTGAATCAAATACTCGTGATGGAATTATTCATACATCACCACCCAGTAGAGATAATAATTCAGGAACAATAACACAAAACCAAAAAAATTCATCAGGTAATGAAGTAAGAAGCAATAACACCAATAGTTCAGGAAACTCAAATTCCGGTTCTATAAGAAATGAAAACGGGAACAGAAATTCAGGAAATAGCAGGAGATAAAAATGTTGTACAGAAAAATTCAGTTTGCTTTTTTAATAATAATTTTTAGTTCTTTTACCTTTTCTCAAAATTTTAATGATGCCTTAAGAGTAAGCATTCCCGGATTGGGCGCAAGTGCCAGAGCATTGGGAATGGGCAACAGCTATATATCATTAAGTGATGATGGTTCAGCAGCGTATTTTAATCCGGCTGGGTTAGGTTTAGTAAAGAAACTTGAACTTATGGGAGGAATTGATATTACTTCTTTTAACAATTCCACAAAATTTTTCAACCAATCTACCGAAAGCAATTCAAGTCAAACGAGGTTAGATAATATAAGTTTCTCATTTCCAATTCCTACATTAAGAGGAAGTCTTGTATTTGGTTTATCATACAACACAACCAAAGATTTAGTCGGTAGTCTTGAATTCAGTGGATTTAATAACACAAGCAATTCAAAAATTCAGAGCTTACTTGATACAGATATTCCTTTCGACCTTTACCTCACTGACGATTCAGGCAATACAATTATTAATGGCAGATTAAATCAAAGTGGAAATATGCTCAACTCCGGTTCAATAAATCAATGGACATTAACCGGTGCGATTGAAGCATATAAAAATTTGTTTATTGGTGCAAATCTTTCTGTAGTTAATGGCAATTTTAATTCTGACTTTGACTATTACGAAGATGATACTCAAAATATTTATCAAGGCGAAACTGCTCCTGGTTATCCTTTATCAACAGATTTCAGAACTTTTTATCTTAAGAATTTATTAAAATGGGATATTGAAGGATGGAATGCTAAAATTGGGTTTCTTTACCAACTTCCAAATTTTGTAAGATTAGGATTAACTGTTCAGTTTCCGAAAGTTTACAAGATAAATGAAGATTTCAATGTGGAAGGCAAAAGTGAATTTGCCAATGCTACTGTAACCTTAGATCCAGAAAAGTACAGCGACAAAGTCAAGTATGATATCACAACTCCTTTTGAATTAGCCGGAGGAGTGTCATTTAACCTTAAAGGCCTAATTTTAAGTGCCCAGGCAACATTTATTAATTACCAAGAAATGGAATTTTCAAATGGAGAGGGAATTTCTCCGACATATTTTTCTGATCAAAATAAAAAGATTAAGAATTTAATGAGACATGTTGTTAATTATAATCTTGGTGCTGAATATACTTTTCCTGATTTGGGCTTCAGATTAAGAGGCGGTTTTATCCTTCAACCTTCTGCATTTAAGGATGATCCATCAGATTTTGATAAAAAATTTCTTACTACCGGTTTTGGTTTTCTTTCTGAGGGTGTAATTGGTATTGATGTTGCTTATGTTTATGGCTGGTGGAAAGATTTTGGGGATAACTACGATTTTAATTTATCAAGAACATTTCAGAGCATCACTTATCATAAAATAATGTTAACAACTTCGTATCGTTTTTAGAAAACTCCTAAACAAAAAAAACCTCACTAACTAAGTGAGGTTTTTTTGTGGGCAGAGACGGAATCGAACCGCCGACACAAGGATTTTCAGTCCTTTGCTCTACCGACTGAGCTATCTGCCCTTAAAAATTTTGGCGCACAAAAATATAGATTTTTCTTTTAATCACAAAAATCATTCTACTGTAACACTCTTTGCTAAATTTCTTGGTTGATCAACATTTAATCCTTTTTTAACAGCAATGTGATATGCTAGTAATTGCAATGGAATTACATTCAGGATAGGTCTAAGCATTTCAATCGTATCAGGAACCTTAATTGTGAAATCAACCAGATTATCAATTTCATCATCATTTTCACTGGCAATAGCAATAATTTTTCCACCACGCGCCTTTACTTCCTGAATATTACTTTTAATTTTTTCATAGGTTGAATCTTTAGGTGCTATAAAAACAACAGGCATATTCTCATCAATAAGGGCAATTGGCCCATGTTTCATTTCAGCAGCAGGATATCCCTCTGCATGAATGTAAGATATTTCTTTAAGTTTGAGAGCACCCTCAAGCGCTACAGGGAAATTATATCCACGGCCTAAGTAAAGAAAATTTTTCGAGTCTTTAAATTGGTCAGCAATAAATTCAATTTCCGAATTTAATTGCAGGATTTTTTCAACTTTATCTGGTATAGTTAAAAGTTCAGAAGCAATTAGTTTCCCATCATCTCGACTAAGATTCTTCTTTCGTCCGATTAAAAGAGTTATTAGGGCAAGCACAACTAACTGTGAGGTAAAAGCTTTTGTTGAAGCAACACCAATTTCAGGTCCTGCGTGGGTATAGACTCCTGCATCACTTTCACGAGCAATAGAACTTCCCACAGCATTACAAATTCCCAAGGCAAGCGCGCCTCGTAATTTAGCTTCCCTCAAAGCAGCCAAAGTATCAGCAGTTTCGCCGCTTTGCGAGATGAAAAATACTGTATCTTCCCTGCTCACTATAGGATTTCTGTATCTGAATTCTGATGCATATTCTACTTCGGTGGGAATACGGGTGTAGTACTCAAACATATATTCGCCCACTAAACCAGCGTGCCAACTTGTTCCACAAGCAGAAATGAGAATTCTGTTTGAATTTGCTAACCTGTCAGCAACATCGGTTAGTCCACCCAGTTTGGCGTTTCCATCTTCTAACAAAATTCTTCCTCTCATTGAATTGCGAAGCGACTCAGGTTGTTCCATAATTTCTTTTAACATGAAATGAGGATATCCGCCCTTATCAATTTCCTCAAGAGACATTGTTATTTCATGAACTTCTTTTCTGATATCATCATCATAAATCGTTTTAGCAGTAAAATCATTTCGGGTAATCACAGCAACTTCACCATCTTCAAGATATACAACCTGCTTTGTGTGTGCAATCACTGCTGAAACATCAGAAGCAACAAAATTTTCTTCCTGACCAAGCCCAACTACTAAAGGTGAACCTTTTCGGGCTGCAACTATTTTATCGGGTTCTTTTGTATAAATTATAGCAAGTCCATAAGTGCCTTCAACTTCCTGCAAAGCAAGTTGAACTGATTTGAGCAAATCATTCCCTTTTTTCAGAAATGAGTCAATCAAATGTGGTAATACTTCTGAGTCAGTTTCACTTCTGAATTTGTATCCAAGATTTAATAGTCCTTTTTTCAATGTCTGGTAATTTTCTATAATTCCATTATGAATAAGGAATAATGAGCCGTCAGAATTTGTGTGTGGATGTGCATTAACTTCATTAGGAATTCCGTGAGTAGCCCATCTTGTATGTCCGATGCCGATATGTGAATTCAAATGAAGTTGTTCAACTTTTTCCTGAAGTAAGGATACTTTACCTTTATTTTTTATTATAACAGAATCATTTCCATTCAGAATACCGATTCCGGCAGAATCATACCCTCTGTATTCCAGTCTTTTTAATCCTTCAATCAGAATAGGCACACAGTTTTTTTTACCGATATAGCCAACGATACCGCACATAAATTATTATCCTTTTAGTGCTAATGGTTATTTAACTTTTGCAAGCTTTTGAGTAACTGTTTTAATTTCGTCGCCTTGTTTTGAAATTATTTTATAGAAATAAAGTCCGTTTGCTATTTCATCTCCATCTTCATCTCTGCCGTCCCAATAGATTTTATTAAATCCAATTTGCAGGGATGAAGGAGGGATATTAATTTCCTTAATCAATCTTCCTGCAATCGTATAAACTTTTATTCTGAATTCCTCGGGTGGATTTACACCTCTGAGTTCAAAAGTGAAATAAGTATTATCAGCAAATGGATTTGGATAGTTGTAAACCTGCCTCAAATCAGGGTCATTATAAACATAGAATATTTTTCTGTATGAAGTAGTATCAAAGAAATTATTAGATGCATCTTTAGCAAGAACTTCAAGGATATGTCTTCCATCATTGAGTTTGGGTGTCCAGGTTATTTCAGCTTTAGAATTTGGGAAAGGAGTATAAGCAAAGTTCAAATCCGGATTAGAAAATCTTAGTGGAATATTATTATGCACAATAGTAAACATAGTTGTATCGAGAGGAAGAGGACTATTATCTTCGAGGGAGATGTTAACGACAGGTTCAGAAGAAATAATATCGCCATCGAGAATTTCCCTGCCATCGAAGGTAATCTGAAATCTGGGAGAAATTGAGTCGCGGCTTACAAAAAAAGATTTATCAATCTGGTTATTAAAGGAGAAAAACTCTCTCTCATTAGGTTCAATAATAGCTCTAATAGAGTTTTCAAGAATTAATGGCGTTGTATTAAATGTATAACTTGAAATTATTAGAGAATCTTTAGGTATAGAAACATCAAAAGTTGTAAAAAGTGAATCAGAATTATTCAGATAAACTTTAACCGTAACACTATCTGCTCGGGAGAGTCCGGCATTAAATGTTTTGACTTTTAAGGTTGTATTTAGTCCTTGTAGAATACTATCAGGTTCTACCGATATACTGTTACCAGAAAAATAAACTTCAGGATAACTTATAAAATCAACATTTATACTATTGACAGAAATTTGATTGACAGACCCAAAAGACGAATCACTTAATGAAACGAATGTTTTTAAGAACGGATATGTTTCTGAATTTAAATCTGTCAAGGGGAAATCAGGGGTAATGTTATGAAATAAAGTATCAATCAATCGAGTATAACGATTAAGCCCTAATAAATTAATTTCGTATGATGCTGTTGGACTTGGATTGTCAATCTCCAAATGCACAGCATTCCATTTTTTAGCGGGGCCAATCCAATCAGTCAAAAGATAACCATTTGCATCTGTGTAAGTTCCAATAAATTTTGAAAGTTTAACTGGAAATCCCGATCGAAATGTTCCTGCATAAACCAGATTGTTTTGCCAATCATAGCATATACTATAATAACCTTGCATTGGAGTAAATAAAAGCCATTCCTCGATGAACTCACCGGTACTTAAACTGTTTCTCCTTACAAAATTTGCTTCAAATGTTTCCAGTAAGTAGATATTGTCCTCATAAATGAAGAAACCAGAGAGGGAAGGATAGGAATTACCTGAAAGTACCATATCATTACCAATTCTAGTCCAGTTATTCGCGGGGTCAAATTTTCTTAAAACATATTTATTAGCACCTAAGCTATCTTTAATAGTTATGTTATAAACATAAGTGCCATCAGAATTTATTAAAAATGAACCACTATCAACTCTGGCAGATTCTTTTTCCAAAAGGCCATCAGGTAAATACACTGAGTCTATTTGTTCCGTTAAAATATTTATCCTTTTCAGGTAATATGGATTACCAGTTGCGACATAGATATTCCCATCTGAATGATAAAATATTTGTAAATCTATTCGTCCAAAGAAATCAGAGAATGGGCCATAGAAATTCCCTTCTATTGTGCCGTTATTCCCTGTACCTACTTTATAAATCCGCGAGTATTTATATGGATTATTTCCGATTGCAAAAAACCAATTGGTGGCTACATAAAGATATGTTCCATCGGTTGTAATAGTATTTAGTCGAATAGAATCTGGCAAAGCAGGATTGACGACAAAACTGTTTAGAAATGTATTATTGGCTGGTCTTGGTGGCTGAAGTTCGGTGTTTAGTACGACTCCGCTTCCGGATTGATTTAGTATCAAATTATAATTTTCAATACTCTTCAGGTGTTTTCCGCTTAGAAAATAACCATTCTTCTCTTCATTCAAGATAGAATACTTTCTCGCTTTTGACCAAGGTCCATAGTTTTGGCCATCGAATGTTCTTGCTCTCCAAAAGTAATTACCAACTGGTAGTGGTGCCGATGTCCATACTACTAATCCTTCTGATGGATTTATTAAACCAGAGGATTGCAGTGGATTTGTAAAAGTAATTGATGTATCAATTTCAATTTCATATTGTATGTTAAGACCGATTTGTTCCCCGATATCGGCCAAATAGACCTTTAAATTAGCTGAGGAAGAAACAAAACCGTCAAGGGGTTTGATAATATTAGGTTCTCCGATATTAAAAATTACGATTGAGTTTGATGAGATATTGTCAGAACCATCCATCTCAGGTATTGGATTTTTAACATTGATTTCTGCCCTCAAAGTATATAACCCGCTTAGATTAGGGATCCAGAGAAAATTTACCGTGTCCAATAAAGCAAATGTTGTAATCTTGGTTGAATCAATTCTGTATGTAGTATCTGTAGAGGAGGCAAATAATTCTACAATAATGGAGTCTGAATTATACTTTGATCCTAAATTTTGGATTATAATTGAAACAATTAAGGTATCATTGATTAGTGGATTCTCTTTGGAAAGCGTTATTGAATTACTTTTTACTGAAAAATCCGGATGTTCTGGAAATGCAAGCTTTAATAATGGTTCCCCAAGCAAAGTTTGTAATGCGATTTGTGACTCGTAAAAACCAGTTGATTGTACACTTCTTTTGGCACTTAAGATTGCTTTACCTACAACAAAATTTTTTTCATTAAAAATTTTTGAAAATATCTGTTCATTTATTCCTTTTCCAGCACCCCAATAAGTTAATCCAGAGCTACCGAAAAATCCGATTGCACCTTTCCCAGGCACTTTAATAAACTGTTCCCCAAATACATCCTGGTTATCAAAATGCGCTGTATAACAAGTTACACTTACGATGAACGGAAGTTTATTGCCATTCTGTAATTCATATATATCATCATTAAGAAACATCATATCCCATTGATAACCTCCACCATGTCCGTAATAATTTGCAATTATACCACCTTGATTTATAGAGTTTCTTAATTCAGCAGTGCTTCCCTGAAAAGGATAATGTCTGGGTTTGCTTGGATAGCGAAAAACCTTTTGCGTACTAAATCCTTTCGGTGCTATAAAGCTATCCTCCAATAATAGTGAAGCATCATTAAATCCAAAATTATTTTCATCCGATTCATTTAATCCTGAGGCAAATAGTAATGCTCTTTGTTTCCATTCTTTTGATTGATCATCCGGATAAGTAAATAACTTGTTCAGAATAATTTCACCCTCTGAAATTTCCTCTATCGAAATTCTACCTATTGCTAAATCCGGAACTACATCTGAACCAGAAACTGCAACAAACATATTATCACTCGCTGCCTGACCATATTGATAAGTCCAAAAAGGGATCGATGGGATATAATTATTTCTGCTTTCCGGAAATATTTTTCGATAGTCATAACTCATATCGCCTATTAGACTAACATAATATGGTGCTGGGGTCTGATAGTTAGAAAAAGCATAAGTAATAAAATTCTTAATTGCGTAAGGGTCCAATAAGCCGTAACTGAATTCATCATAAATGTCCTGGACATCTACAACCATTATTCTCGGATTCGTAATTGTAGTATCAGTGAAATTCACTTCGCGAAAACTTTTTAGCTGATTAGCGATACTTAAAAATTTTGTATGAGAAATAATTAAATAATCAGCTGAATTAGATGTATTCCTCAAATCAGAGTGTGAATAATCAGCAACAATAGAATCAACATTCATATAGAAATCATTCGTAAGAATAAAATATTCTGTTTGACTATTTAATGTATCAAGAAATCTGAGTGAATTAAAATCCGGATAAAATTCAGGATTTATTATCATTTTTGATTTGGATGGTATGTATATTTTTGCATGATCATAGTTCCAACCGAATGTCCACAATCTTGTTATTCCAAATCGATTAGGGGGAGATATAAAGTTAAAATAATTAGAGTCTATTTTCAGAGTTTTCCAATATAAAAATTCAAACCAATTTACTCTTATTTCATCATTATCTAGATTCGGACATGCATCCCCATAAACCTTAACCTGGAATCTGTTACCAGTTGGGAAAATTCTAATACTGTCACTACCAACATAAAATCTTGTTGAATAATTCTTTTCTTTCTGTCCATCCCATAAAACTTCGCCAACAAATTGATCCGTAATGAAAATCTTTGCTCTGTGTGTTGAGCAAAACATATTATTATTAACACCGTGAAGATTAACATTCAGATAAACATATGGTGAATCCATTCTCTGGTTGTAAAATGGTTCAAAAAAAGTCTCAAATGAAAACTCCGGCTGAAAATTTCTTGCCGTTACTTTTGCCCAACTCCAATAATCTCTATCTCCATTTGGAGCAAGACCATATCGATCGAAAATTTTATCTTCTTCATATGAAATTTTTTCCAGATAAGAATCGATTGAAGATGCGAAATAATTTGGGGGTCTTGGATCTCCATCAACTACTCGATATTTTCCGGTATCAACAGGACTCTCAAATGTAAACCAATAAACATTAGCATTATTGTATATATTTTTCTTAGAGAAAGGTGAAGAAGGGGCTGGATATCCAACAAATTGGAAATAATCACCCTCATTGAAAATACCATCACCTCCATCTACTATATCAATAGGTACGATATTACCTTGACCATAAAGGGCTAATTTACCTATTTCAATTCCTCCTGAAATAGGTACACCATTGGCAACTAATTCTTCAAATGTAATTCTATAAACTCCTTTTTTATTAAAATAAACCTTATAGTAGTTTAATGAGGGATTATACCAGTAATTACTTAGAGGACTTTCATTTATTTGAGTAAAATAGTCTAACCAAGAGATTGCCTGCGATGAATTGAAAAGATTTGTATTTACATACTCAATAGTCATCGGGTCGTAAATAATTGGTGCGGCAGAAATTGCTTCATAATTATAATCAACTCTGAAAGTAATTTTCTTTGTTATTTGCAGTTGTTTCGAAACCGGATTAAATAATACCGGCGAAATACCAACAACCTTTACTCTTATAAATCTAAATACAAAATCGTTAATGAATTCAGCATTTGTTTCTGGGAAGAAGACATTTTTAGAATATATTTCTCTATCAAAATTATCTATATAGCTATTATCAACTTCAGGATCATCTTTCGGAAATGGTATTATGAATTTGTTTTCAACGATTTCAAATTCTCTATTAAGAATCGTAATTGAGGGATTAGACTCCTTCGGAATTCCCAAACTTAACAAATTTAATGGTAACCAAGGTTCTCCGGGATTCCTGAAAGGTATAGTTTCAGAATGTATGTAAGAAAAGTTCTTCCCCTCAATAATTGTATCTCTCAGAATAATATCAGCAAACTCATAATGGATTACTATTGAATTTTGGTCTGAGGATAAAATTTCAAACTTCTGAGGATGGATAAGGATAGTTGACAGGAGCGTTAAAAAAATTATTCTGATCTTCATATTCAGTAATTATTGTTGGTTAATTAAATTTGTTTTTGAATATACACAGGAATAAACCAGTAGTCATAGTAAAATTATTAACCCATTAACCTCCTGACTTAAATTATGATACAAGCAAAAGCAAATTATTATGTAAAAGCTATTTCAACAAGGTCAAAAATTGGGTTGAAAGTTGAAATAATATTTTTCTTTTAATAAAGCATCTGATCTAAAATAAAGATTATTTATCACCTAATTTTTTTATTTTCTGAAATACTCTTTAAGTAAAACAAGGAGAGAGGAATGGTAAACGCATAGGAAATCCAAACCTGTCTCCCATCACTGTAAGCTGAAAAAACTGAATAAAGCCATATTAGAAAACTAAATAACAATCCTGCTGATAAAGAATAAAATATTTCTCTTTGTATTGTACTTCTGTATTTAGATAACAAAAATAAAATTGTAAGTAAAAAAGGTAAGCCCATTGTAAGGATTAAACTTAAATAAGTTTTTATCCGGGATAAGTTATCTGATAAAATTTCGGTAGACGGTTTCCAGAAATACAATGTCTTTTGAGGAGCTAAATACCTTACTGCGGCTTCAATAATTAAATAAGCGATTATGATTGTAATTATTTTAGCGTATCTTTTATGCATATTCTTCTTAAGTAAAAAATATACTGTCGCAACAGGAAGAAAAACTATAACTGTTTCTTTAATTAGAACACCAATTACAAATGAAATGATAAATAGTACATTGCGATCAGTGAAAAGATAAAAGCTCATTATTAGTAATATACCTACAACTGAAGCATCAATATATCCACTCGTTGTATAATAGAATAATGGGAAAGAAAAAATAAAAAGCAGGCAACCAATTGAAATTAACTTTTCGTCAAATCCAAAATGCTTTAGTAAAAGTGACAGGTGAATTAAACCTATGCTGATTATCAGCAGGTTAATTATGTTGATTGATGTTAGCGCGTCAAACGGAAGAATGGAAGCTAAAAATGGAACAAAGGGACGATAAGAAAATGGTGCTTCAAGTTCATCTTTCAAACTGATATCTCCGCGAAAGAACTCAACATACTTTTCATATTGCTCAACATCAAAGGGCTTTGCACCTACAAATTGATTTAAAGGTTCCGGCAAATTTCTCCAGTTAAATCTTGGAAGTGATACAACAATCAATAAAATAATGAAAGCGATGATATAGATTGGTTTCATTATCAGATATTACCTTCGTTCGTAAATACTACGGCAAAGGTTTTAAAAACAATTTTCATATCATCCCAGAAATTTTCCTTTTCATAATACTCTATTTCCATTTTAGTTCTCTGTTCGGGAGTAAGTTTTTGTCTTCCGTTTATCTGTGAAATACCAGTAATCCCGGGTTTGAAATCAAATACTCTTCTCTGATAATCGTTGTAGGTATTGGTTATACTGATTATTTCTGGTCGGGGACCAATAATACTCATTTCTCCTTTAAGAACATTAATAAATTGCGGAACTTCATCAAAACTGGTTCTTCTTAGAATTTTACCGACACGGGTTATCCTTGGATCATTTACCTGAGTAAGTTCAGGACCATGCGCAAGAGCATTGTCTATCATCCCTCTGAACTTAATCATTTTGAAGGGTTTTCCTTTATAGCCAGTTCTTTCGTGAATAAAAAATACAGGCCCTTTAGAGTCAAATTTTATAGCAATCATTGCAAGAATGAAGAAAGGGAGTGAGAGTAATAAAACAAAGATACTGATAACTATATCAGTAAATCTTTTTAGAAAACTTCCCTGTTTGCCCATTGTGGTGGGTTATTACCTTCTGTATTTTTTTAGAATGTCAGTAAAAACATTTATAACTTTTTCAACATTCTTTTCAGTCATCCCGGGATAAATTGGCAACGATAATAATCTTGGAAAAACAGATGAAGCGACCGGATAATTCTTATCATCGAGCTTGAAAGTTTCACTATAAAATAAATGTTGATGTACTGGCATGAAGTGAACTCCAACACCAATATTATTTTGCTTCAGTTCTTCAATAATTTGTGCACGACCAACCTTCAGCTTTTCAAGATTAAGTCTTACAGGATATAAATGCCACGAAGAATCACGATCCGGTTTTATTGTGTGAAGAGTTACTGTATCAATTTCCTTAAATGCTTCAGTGTATCGGGCAGCAATAGACTTACGTGCATTCCACATATCATCAACTTTTTTGAGTTGTGGCAGTCCCAGAGATGCCTGAAGATCAGTAAAATTATATTTAAACCCGGGAGCTACAACTTCATAATACCAGGAACCTGATTCAGAGTAACGCTTCCACGCATCCCGATTTATACCATGCAATCTCATTATTGCACAACGATCAGCAATTTCCTCATCATTTGTGCAGATCATTCCTCCCTCACCAGTAGAGAGGGTTTTAGTAGCATAAAAACTGAAACAGGTTACATCAGCAATGGTCCCGATTTTTCTTCCTCTATAATAAGCAGGAAGAGAATGGGCAGCATCTTCCAGAACTTTAAGATTATGCTGCTTTGCGAATTCCATTATTTCATCCATATCACAAGGTTGGCCACCATAATGAACAGGAATTATCGCTTTAGTTTTTGGAGTTAATGCTTTTTCGATTTCTTTCAGTGAGATATTCAAAGTATCTTCTTCTACATCTACAATAACAGGTTTAGCACCAAAATAACAGACTATCTCTGCGGTGGCAGGGAAAGTCATTGTTGGAACAATTACCTCATCATCTCTTTGGATTCCAAAAGCTTCTAATGCGAGATGACCTGCTGCTGTCCACGAACTTACAGCAATTGATCTTTTACTTCCGATATATTTATTAAATTCTTCTTCAAACCGGATTGTTTTAGGACCCATACTTAACCAACCGGACCGAAGAGTATCAACCATTTCATTTATTTCTTCTTCAGTAATGAATGGTTTGTGGAATAGAAGATAATCTTTATTCATATAATAAAACTTTTAATCCCTGTGATTGTAAGCGATTTAAACAATCGGAAAAATTTGCCTTTCAATCTAAATATTTGTGAAATTTTTCAAAAGTGTTTTCTTTAAAAATTTTAATAAACCCTAAAATTGAACCAAACCCGTAAGCAAAATGAATAACCGGGAATAGAATAAAAACTAATACTCTTTCTATGAAAACCCCGTTAGATCGGAGTGTAAAAATAAGATTTATGACAAAATATATCAATAAGGGCAGCAAAAAAAATAAATTTATGTTGAGTAAAAATGGGAGAGTAATCAGATAAATTGTAAATAATGCAGGGATCAAATGTCTTAATTTAATTTCACTACTGATTTTCCCCAAAACTATTGGTTTATAGAGACCGTACTGAAAATATTGTTTGAATAAAGCCCTGATATTTTTCCTTGGATAATAGTAAGATCTAATACTGGATGATAAATAAATTTTTTTTCCAAGACTTTTTGCTCTGTAATGAAATTCATCATCCTGATTACGTATCAGACGATCATCGAAATAACCTATATCATCAAATAGACTCCTTTTCCAGGCACCAAGATAGACATGATCACTCTCACCATCATAATCTGATTTATGAATTTTACTATCTCCGATTCCAAATGTTGAGGAAGTTACATAAGCAACTGCTTTTTGAAAAGTTGTTATCCCTCTTTTAACCATCGGACCACCAACAATATCAGCGTTTGTCTTTTGAAAAGTTTCAAGAATCTTTAAGAAATAATCCGGTTCATAATCAGTGTGGGCATCAAGTCTTACAATCGGATTTCCAGAAGAATTTCTGATTGCAAGATTCAAAGCAAATGGTACATATTTATTTTCATTGTGAAGGAGTTTGATGTTTGGGAATTTATTTGTCCATTCAGATACAATATTCACAGTTCTGTCAGTAGAGCCACCATCAACAATTATTAACTCCTTTTCTTGAGGTTTGGAATTAATAAAAAATTTAAGAACATTCTCTATATTTTCCTCTTCATTATAAACTGGACAGATAACTGTAATCATAGATTTTTAATTTCTTTAACAAAATAAATTGATTTGTTGGTTCTGAATTCTTCTATGAAACCAAGCTTTCGATAAAATTCAATCGCTTTTGAATTGTTCTTTCTAACCGATAGTCCGTATTGAGAAATTCCTTTAGAGTGAAGATCATTTTCAAAAGTTGTGATAAGCTTTCTCCCTATTCCTTTTATTTCTTCATTGTGTTCAGAAGCAATTAGAAATAGTCTCATCTCTGCTTTGGATTTTTGAACTTTAAAAATAAACTTTCTGATAAGATCGGAAATTTTCTCAAGCAGGAAATGTGGATTTTTTAACAGAATTATCAAAATCTTAAAAGAATACTTTTTGCTGAATTGTTTGAGAACATCATCCAAATGGTAGCCGGCAATCAGATATCCAATGATTTTCTCATTCATCACTGCTTTATAACTAAAATCACTTTTTCTCAAAAGCATTTGGAAGTAAATCTTTAGAAGATTCTCATCGAAATTTGAAGTGAAATGCTCTTTATCAAATAGTTTCTTATGAAGTTTTGAAAGCTGGATAAGATCATCATTACTATCTTCGAGAACGGAAATATTTATTTCATAACTTCTCATTTACTTAAAATATTTATTTAACCATTTTTCAGCTATAAAAATTCTCGATATATCTGTGGAATGAACATTCACATCATCATTGAGAAATTTTTCGTAATAATTCAAAAATTTATTGTCATCAATATAATTTAATTTACTTAATGTGCTGTTTCCATTAAACATTTGTTTAATAACATCATTAAAATTTTCTTTTAACCATTTAGTCTCTGGTAGAATAAATCCTTTTTTATCTCTTCTCCATCTGATCTTATAAGGCAGTTCATCAAGAGATTTTCTCAAAATATATTTACTCCATCCATTTCTTAGTTTTTTGTCTGCAGGCAGATTTATGAGAAAATCGACAAGACGATGGTCTAAAAAAGGTAATCTTATTTCTTTTGAAAACGCCATCGAATTTCTGTCTTCATATCTGTTAAGGAAAGGAACAGAATAATAATCAATATCATTTATCTGAGCTTCTCTCAAATTATTAAATTTCCAAACACTCACGAGATCAGCTTTTTGTGTTAGAAACTCTTTCTGCAGAAGAATTTTTTGTGGAAGGTATCGTTTGGCAGCATTCATTCTGAATTGAAGAATTGCAGTTCTGTTCAGCAAAGAAAGAAAAATCTCCTTCGAAAATTTAATTAGATTCCTTTCATTAAATAATGACTTCCAGTAGAAGAAATTATATCTTAAATATCCTAAAAGAGTTTCGTCTCCACCTTGACCATTGAGAACAACAATTATATCCGAATTATCATTTAAAGTTTTTATCAGATTGTAGTGAGCAACGGGAATCAGATAATTGAAAGGTTCATCCTGATGATTCAGAACTACATCAAGATTTTCAATTAGATATTCAGTATTTAATAAAACTTTTTTATTTACAATATTAAATTCAGAAACAAAGGCATTTATAAATTCTTCTTCAGAATATTTTCTATCATTACTAACAACTGAAAAAGTTTCTATCGTATTTGATGAGTATTTTAAAGCTGCGGCGGTAATAGCTGACGAATCCAGTCCTCCACTCAGCATAGAACCTACTTTTACATCACTTCTTAATCTTATTCTTACACTATCAATAAACAGTTCTCTGAATTCAGAAAAAATTTTTTCATCTGATTCTTCGATTGTATTATCAGAGAAATCCCAATATTTTTTCGCTGAAATATTTTTTGTGTTCAAGTCAATTACAAAATTTGTTTTAGCAGCAATTCTGTTGATTGATTTAAACAATGTCTTATCATTGTGCTCCAACAGACCCTGCTGTAAATAAATTAAAAAGTTATCCTGCTCTAATTCTGTGGTGTTAACAACAGGCAATAGTTGTTTTATTTCACTTGAGAAAAAGAATTTGTTATCTGATTGATAGTAAAACAAAGGTTTAATTGAAAAGCGATCGCGAGAGAGGATTATTTTATTTACACGGACATCATAAATAGCAAACGCCCACATACCATTTAGTTTACTGAAACCATCTATTCCTAATTCACGATATACCTTGAGAATTACTTCTGTATCTGTATTTGTTTTAAAAGTATGATTTAGTTTTTTTAACTCTTCCCTTAGTTCAATGTAATTAAATATTTCACCGTTAAAAATTATCCAGCAATCATCACTGAATAAAGGTTGATTTCCCTGTGGTGATAAATCAATTATTGATAACCTTCGGTGACCAAAGAAAATATTAAAGGAGTTATTATCAATGGTTCTCCTTTTTGAATCAAATCCTTTATAATCTGATGCATCGGGACCACGATAAGCCACAAGATCTGTAAGCTTTATAAATTGTTGAAAATTTTTTTGATCAAAATTCTTATCAAAACTTATTGCACCAAATATTCCACACATTGCTTTATTTACTCACTTTCAAAATATCTTGGTATTCGGAAATCATTTGTTCAACATTTTTATTCCAATCAAAATCTCTGATAATTTTTTCTCTGGCATTTTTCCCTATTTTCCTTCGCAACGATACATCCTCAATCAAAGAAATAATCTTTTCTGCAATAGCTTGTGGATTCTTAGGTTCAACAAGAAAACCAGTAATTCCATTTTCAATAATTTCTTTGAATCCACCCATATCCGATGCTACCTGTGGGACTTCACAAGCCGCGGCTTCAAGATTTGATACTCCAAAACTTTCCCACACTGATGGAAACACTGCAATATCAATCATATTATATATTTCAGGTACTCTTGAATGTTCGATTGCTCCGTAAAATAAAACATCTCCATCTATTTCCAATGCTTTCGATAAATTTTCAAGTTTATTTCTAAGTATACCATCACCAACAACTAATAGCTTTATATTTCTATCAGGAAATTTTTGCTTAACTAACCTGAATGCCTCAAGCAGATACTCAATTCCATACTTATAAGATAGCGATTTAACTGTACCAATTATTAATGTTTCATCATCAAAAATTTTTTTAACTGATAAGGGTTTGAACTTTTCAGTATCAATTCCAAAAGGTATAACTTTAATTTCTTTATCAGTATATAAGTTAATTTCCTTAGCCATAACATTGCTTGTAGAGAAAATTCTGTTGGCTTTTCTGAAAACATATTGCAAAGCCAATTTATGTAAAAACGATTTTTTAGGGAAATCGAAAACATCATTTCCCCACACTGAAAGAAGAAATGGTTTGAATCCCGTAAGTGCCCCCAGAAGTCCGTAACTCGATGCATAGTGAGAGTGAAGAATATCTGGTTTAACAGTTTTGATTATTGACTTTATTTTAGGTAATGTTTTAAGATAGATAGATTTCTGGAAAGAACCATCTTTTAATGATTTGACCTCAGATGGAATTCTTTCGATAAAAAGATTTACCTTTTGACTAATTTCTTTTGGTTCTAAGTCTGCCAAACCGAATAGAAATACTTGAATACTTTTTTGTGAGAGACTATTAACCCATTTAATTGTATGAGATGATAGTGGATCAGCAAGAATAAGAATTTTCAATTCAGCTAAAACCTTCTTTTATTACAGAGTTATTCTTAAAAACGAAGTTATAATACAACAAAATTGCTACAACAATCCAGAATGGTAAATCAACCGCAACCCAACCGAAGGTTATAATACTTATACCTTCAAAAAATGCTCTTAGAAACATACTTACTAAAACTGATGTAATCGCAAGATTTATAAGAAAATCCTTTTTATTAATTTTTTTTGATATTCTAAGGTTTTGAAAAGCCATTCTGAACAAGACAAAAGGAAGATACAGAGCAAGGAAAAGTCCTGCAATACCCATATCGCTAAGAAAAACCAGATAATAATTATGAGAATTATTAAATCCTTCAGTCCTGATATTCACATCATAAAACAAGTAACCAATATAACTGTCTTGTAGTACTGGTGAATAGTTAAACATATTAGCTCCCCACAATCCTGGTCCTATTCCTAGCAGCCAGTTATCTTTAAACATATCAATAGACAATTGCCACAATAAATCGCGCTGACTAAATCCACTTTGCAATCGCAATGCACCGAATAAACTCTCTGAAACCGGAAGCAGATTAAAAAATATAATAAGAATTAATAGTATAGCAATGGTATTGAAAAATACTTTTCTGTTGTAATGAAAGAGGAAGAATAGAAAACCAATTATAATTGCTAATCCGGCAGAACGGGAAATGGTTGCCAGTACACCTAAAAATAAAATGAATATTAAGCTCCCAATTAAAATTCTTATAAGAAAATTTTCCGATAGAAGATAAAATGCGATGAAGAATGGCATAACAACTACAATAAAGCCAGATAATGCATTAACATTACTCAACAATCCTCCGGTACGAAATTCACTTGAACCAGTTATTATGAAGTCAATAATATTAACATTAAGGATATTATATATTGAGGATCCACTCATCACCAGACCGGATATCATTAAAGCAATCAGTACAGGATAGTAATTCTTTCTAGTGCTGATGTATAAGTAAATAGCGAAAACTATTAAAAAGAAATAAATTTCTTTTAAAATTATCTCAAAACCTTTTACAGGCATTTCTGAAAAAACAGATGAGATAAATATGATCGCAAAGAAAAATATCAAAAATTTTTTAAGCGAATGATCTATCTGTGAATAAACATTAGTTAAGTATTGTCTTCTGAACAAAATAAAAATCAGAATTGAGGAAAATCCGATAATATGAACAAATAGTCTTAAAACAGGACTAATCTCACCGACGACTATCAGATACATCAGAATAACAAAAGGTAAATATAAATCCGGTCTGATTATTAAAAAGAAATAAAAGAATAAGATTAGCGGAATAAATAATAGCTGATAATCCGGAAAGAAATAAAGTGAGATTAAAAAAATGAAAATCAGTGAAGAAGCCACCGGAAACAAATATTTATTAATATTTATTGATAAGTCTTTCATCAGATTATTACTGTAAGATTATTTTCATGATTTCTTCAAATACTTCAAGCGTTTCTAAACTATGAATACACTCATAAGATGGACAACCATCCTTACCTCCATCAGTAAAACATAATCTTTCATTTTCTTTTGGTGTACAAGGCAATTTTTTCTGAATGAAATAATGTTTATCTCCTCGTGGAAGATGAAATCTGGGATTCGTTGGACCATAAATTGTAAATGTAATTTTCCCAAGTAATGCTGCAATGTGAACAGGACCCGAATCATTACCTATAAGCATTTTGCAATTTTTTATTTCATCTATAAGCTCGCTGACTGAATCCGTTCTTTTAAAAGTAATATTTTCAGCATTCATATATTCTAACAGTATTTGATCTAATTTCCTTTGATCAAAAATCAGACAAACATCATTATTCTTTGAGAGCAATTTTGCAAGTTCTATGTATCGGTATAAAGACCATTCCTTAGAACTCCATCCAGCGAATGGTGCTATTAAAATTCTTTCAGATTTATCGCCGGTTCGAATTTCATTTTCGAATTCCACAATCGGAATTACTTTCTTAATTGCATTGGTGTAGATTTCGGATGAATGATTTCCCAAATTAAATTCCGAGTATTCATCATATATTTTTCTGAAGATTTTCCTGTTAAAGCCAAATATTTTCTTTGCCCTCGAGTTGAATATCAATGTAGCAGATGTCATTACGCCTGTTAAGTCTATTATTACTTTAGGTTTTAATTTTCTCAGTAATATTCTTCCACGACTGTCTATATACCTGTCTCCAAAATGAAAATATATTTTATCGAAAGCGACTAAATTCTTTTCATCAAAAATCAATTTATATATCGGTAAAGCACTTTCGTTACAAATAATGAAAATTTTTTCTTGATAAAATTCTTTAATTGAATTGATCGCATCAAATGTAAAAATACTGTCACCAAGTTTATGAAGAGATATCACACAAATACTCTCTCTTTTGAGAGGTAATAACTTTGAGATTGTCCGCACAACTATAAATATTATATCTGCCACTAATTGTATGAAATGATATAACCATCTGTAATTCTCTAATGTATTGCTATATTTTTTGTAAGTACTCATTTTATAAGAGTATTTGCATAAAACAATTTAGTTGTCAGTGCCCTTAACTTATTTAATGTTTTATCGCTATAACTCTTCCATTTTATGGAATAATTTAAGAAAATATCTTCTCCGGTAATATAGTAGAGTGCTTTTAATTGCTCGTACATCAGTGATATATATGTGAATGAGGCAAGATATTTTTTAGGATAATCAAATAAGAAATATCTTGCCCAATAACCAGTATCATAAAATGGTAATAATTTTTTGAGTGACTCAATTCCCTGTTCAAATAATATTTCTGCACTCTTACTTTGTGCTATCCAAAATAAATCATACAATCCAAACAGAGAAAACATAAAACCATTCAATACACCAACTGTTCTGATTTTCGATGGATACTCTTCATAGATAGGTATCGATTGAAAATAATTTAACAACCCTTCCTTTTCAACTTCAACAAAAAATGGTTTTATTGCTTCTTCAGAAAGTATTAAAAGTGACTCATCATTATTAATCAAATAAGCTCTCGTCAGAACAGAGACAGCTTCTCCCTGCGATAGTGCTGAATACCAGGGCTTTTTTATATCATAAAGTGGTATATCATAATGTATGTTCCAGATAGTACCGACTTCTTTATTAACACAATTATTTTTTAGCCATTCAACCTGATTAAAGAATTTTTTTCTTAGAATTTCATCCTGAAAATTTGTCTGGTAGAGATGTTCATATATTCCTAAAGCATACTGAGAAATAACAATGGGATGATAGAAGTAATCTGTATTTTCTGTTTTCCACAAAGGGATGCCTTGTGCATCCATTTTTTCAGGATAATATAATTTGGATTCAAAATTGAGATAGTATCTTTTTATGTCAGATGGTTTCGAATTAAGAGTACATCTGGTAATTGTATGCCAGTAGCTTGCAGAAGCAGGATTAAAAAAAACCAATCCTTTATTTATGTAATGTTTAAGATTAAGATTTTTCATATCAGGATTTAGAAAATCTATACTTTAAAAGTTCATCCATAAATCTTTGCTGCATTAAGTCGCCTGTAAATTTGTTCGTAAGAAAATATACTGTTGCAAAAATCAGGAATATGGAAATTGTATTACCATATGTTCCGATATTAAATAATGAAGTCACCCGATCAGTTATGTAAACCGACAACAAAGAATTAAATAAATAAATAACTATTGCACTGAGTAAAGCTTTAACATCAATAATATTTTTTTTGATTTGAATTATTGTCGCAGCTAAGATGAAAAACAATAAATAACTGAGAGAGGTTGATAAAGCAAGTCCATCCTGCTTTAATAGATTAACCAGGGAAAAATTAAAAATTACTTTTCCTAATATTCCTATAATGGTGATTATAAAAAGTGTCCTTACCATTTCAAAAACATAAAATAATTTGTTAATAATTCCATATAAGCTGTAGACACATATACTTAGTGAGAGATAAATCAGAACATTTTTTGTCAATTCAGTACTTTGATAGTCAAAATTTCCTCTCTGAAAGAAAATAAAAACCAGTTCCCTGCTCCAGAATACAAAAGCAATGGTGATCGGAATAAATAATAACGGAATAAACAGTAATGTGGAATTAATTTTCGATTTGAATTCAGAATATAATTTTTGTGACCACAACTCTGAAACTTTTGGCAACATCGCAGTAGTAATTGGCAACAATAAAATTGTAATCGGAAGCAGAAAAATTGTAGTGGCATAATTCAAAGCTGCTATTCCACCTTCATCAACGGCAGAAAGAAAATATCTATCGGATAAGATATAAATCTGACCAATTAATTCAATCATCAATATCCAAAAAATGCTTCCAAAAGCAATTACAACTCTTTCATCATTCTCAGAAATTTTTACTTTAAGGACTTTCAGGACTCCGGTGATTTTAATTAAATAAAGTGCTTGGGTAAGAATACCAAGAAGATATGCAAATGAAATTTCAATGATACCTTCTCCTTTAAATATGAAAATAGCAGTAATCGTAAAAACATTGATAAATAAAGTTGCAAATGCCGGAGACCTGAAATTAAAGTTAACCTGCGAATAAGCAGTCAGGAAACCAATTAGAAAACTTGGGGGTATTGTTAAACTGAAAATGATAAAAAGAATTTCTGTTTTTTCAGAGATTAATCCGGTTCCGATATAGAGACCGAGTAGTTGAGATCTAAAGAGAAGTATAATTAATAATATAGAAAAACCTGTAAGTAAAGAACCGTAAAAAGTTTTTTTTATTAAAAGATTTTTTGTTGATTCTGAAGATTCTTTGAATTTTGAGAAAGTGGGAACAAAAAAATTCTGAAAAAAATATAACGCAACAGAATTTAGAGTAATGGGTAAAACTGAAGCAACCAAATACCATTCATATTCTCTTGAGGTACCGAAATAATTTGCAAAAAGTATTTCTCTGAAAAAACCGGTTGCCTTACCCAGAATTCCAAATAATGTGAGTATAATGGCTGCGTTACCAATGGAAGAAACACGATTCATTCAAATCTTTAAGTTATTTGATTGCAATGCAATAAAAATCCTGTGTCCAGATATCCGATTTACCACCGCTTTCTATTACCTTGATAAGGTTTAAAGATGATTTGATTGCTTTCCAGAGAAACAACCGTATCATACCTTTGAAGTCTTTAGCAACAGGACCATTTTCCAAAAATTTAAAATTTTGAAAGCCACATTGTAGAAGTAATTGAGATAACGAGTTAGGATTCAGAATTGTCTGATGAGTCAGATCACCATAAACTATTGAACCAGGAAATAATCCCTGACCGTTTGGAGTTCTGATTATCAGCATACCTTTTTCATTCATTGACTTATAAATCAAGCTTGCCAATTCAATTAATTCTGATTTTGTGAAATGCTCTATGAAATCAAGTGCGAATATAAGATCAAATTTCTCAGGAGAATTTTTTAAGAAATCAAAAACATCATTAACCTGAACATTGTGGCCCTTTGCTTTTGCAAGTTCAATCTGTTCAGGTGAAATATCTATACCGAGACAATTTGTGAATCCTTTGATTTTCAGATAATCGAGAAGGAATCCTGGTCCGCAACCAAGTTCTAAAATTGCGCACTCTTTTTGAAAATTTTTTATCACAGGATAAATTTTTCTATCGTAGTGAGCATACAATGAAAGTAACTCTTTTTCATTATAGTTAGAAATAAAAGAGTTAAACTTCGAGTAATAATTTCTATATAATTGTTTTCTGTAATTATCCGTCATTCAGTGTTCAGAAATTTTCTCAACTTTGAATCTTTCAACGCGAAGAATCCACATAAACCAAAAAAGATAAAAATTGTACCAACTGCTGAAGAAAAGAAGATCCTGGGGGAAGATTGTATTTCAGGAATGACAGGTTCATCCAGAATATCAATTGCAGGAATATCACGATTTTCCTGAATTTTTTCTTTATAATACATTTGCTGCAGCATCACATAGATTTCATTCTGTATCCTGATTTCACGATAAAGAGAAGCAAATTCCTGACCAAGTTCAGGAGCGTTCTTGAATGAAAGCAAATAATCAATTCTGTCTGTATCAAATTTATTATACTGGTTGCGAAGCTCTTCCAACTGCTTTTTTAATGAAGTGTAATATTTATTATCTTCTGTAACTTCACCTTTTATTAAATTTAATTCAATTTCAAGTCTTGTAATTTCACTTTTAATTTTTGAAGCAGCTTCAATAGCCGCCTTCATCTGATCTGATAGGGAGAATGTTTTATTCTTCTTTTGAAAATTCACAAGCACTGTTTCTAAGGAATCCAGATACACTTTAGTTTGTGTAATTTGGCTTTCAAGAAAAATACGCGTCTTTTTCGATTTATTGGATAATTTGATGTTATTGAAATAATTCAATCCCTCAATCAAAGTCTGAGCAATCAATTTAGCATCTGATTTAAGTGAATCTTTATTGGCAGTGAGTATCGGTAATGCTTGAGAAGTAACATCCACAGATAATTTTACAATTCCCTCTTTGCTTAAATCAAAAGATAACATTTCTTGAAGTTTAGAAATCGCTTCATTTTTTGATTTAGTGTTGAACTTTTTTTCTAAATTCAGTTTATCAACAACATATTCAGAAACTGTTCGGCTTTTTAATATCTGAATGTACATTTCAGAACTGGCAATAGATAAGATATTTGAAGCTATAACATTCAGATCAGTGGCAGAACCAATAAGATTACTTATCCCGAAATCCTTTTTCCTTTCAGGTGGAAGTAAAGTAGCAGAACTGGTGTAAGTAACAGGAAATATAAAGACAAGAATGAGGAAAATAATTAAACCTGAAATTATGGTTCCAGTTAATATCTTCTTCCAATTAATTAGAATAATATGTATAAATCCGTGCAAATCCATTTTTACCTCGTTGCTACAATTACAGCTACTGTTGCGGCGACTATAGCCGCCACTTGACCTAATACCTGAAGTGAAGTAGTAAATACATCCCAGAACTTTGGTCCGGGTGGATCTTCAGGAACCCAAATTGTATCCCCCGGTTTTAGCTCATCAACATCATCAGCATCAACCCATTCACCAGTATTAGCCTTTATTACTCGTATGTCTCCATCCTTCGCACGCCAACTGAATCCACCAGCAATTTCTATATAATCATTAACTGTTAATCCCTGCCTGTAAACCAAATTACCGGGATTTACAACCTGTCCAATAATAGAAATGTAATCTTTCTTTTCCGGCACTGAAATGATATCACCAATTTTTAGTATTACATCCTCGTTCTTATTGTTCTGTAAAAATAATTTCTCAAAATCAACGACTACCTTACCTCGCTTCTGTCTGCTTCTTGATTTTAAGTAATCATATTCATCTTCAGTCATATCTGCTCTGGGAATAAGTCTTAATCGTTCGAGTTCGGGGTCATAAGTTGAATCAGCTTTAGTTCTGTAAAGAACCGCATCTTTTAATGAAGCTGATTCTTTAAATCCACCGGCTTGACTTATTATTTCTGAGAGTGTTGTATTATCCTTTTTAATTTTATACACACCGGGATACTTAACTTCTCCGTTTATCTGTACATAATTAACTTCAAAATAGTCAGGAATTTCGCGCACAATAATAAAATCTCCTTTTTTAAGTCTGACATTATTAGTTTGTATGTAATTATAATCATAGAATATGCTGTACTGATTCTTACCGTCTTCAGTGAATCTTACAATTTCGATTGAGTCTTTCCGTGCTTTAAACATTAAACCACCACTCAGATCTATAATTTCTTTTACCGTTTCATTTTCTCTGAATTCATAATTCCCAGTGTATTTAATTTGTCCGAATAATGAGATGAATCTTTCAGCTTTATCGACAAGAATAATATCTCCATCGTTGAGAAAAGGATTTTGCGAATAATCTCCAAGCCTCAGAAACCTAAGGAGGTCAATATTGTTCTCAGCACCATTCCTGGATATTATTTTAATATTTCTGATATCAGAAGAATTTGTTAGGCCAGAGGAAAGCACAAACAAATCAAGTAAACGGGATGCTGAACTTAAAACATATGTAGAGGGATTTAATACATTACCCAATAATGAAACTTTTATTTTTCTGAAATTCTGAAGTGAAATATGAATGTCTACATCCTTAAAACTTTTCATCAATCTTGAACGGATAGCATTTTTTGCTTCAGCCAAAGTTTTATTTCTGAGATCTACAGCACCAATCCTGGGAATATAAATGAATCCTTCCGGATCTATTGCTGGAGTGAAAATCTTTTCATCTAATCCACTAATAGAAATAAAAAGTATGTCACCGGGCCCAACTTTATATTGTTCCGGATCAATTGCCCCTTCAGAAGAAGTTATAAGGAACCGATTTATCATTGTTGAATCAATGGAACCGAGAAGTGTTCGTTCAGGATATTCCGGGAAAACTTGTGCAACCACCGGTAACACAAAAATTATATAAATTAAAAAGATTAAACTGGTTTTCAATTTCTTACCAAATTTAGATTGTTTTGATTAATATCTTACAAAGTTAATTATATGATTAAAATAAATTCAGATTCTTAATGAAATTTTTCTTAATGCAATTATTGTTACAAATGAGCCAATAACTGGTCCAATTAAAATAATTATTGCTATTAGTAAAATCAGATCAAAACCCGTCAGGTTTATCAGAATTGACCATTCAATATTAAAAAAAGATTTTACAGAATAAAAAATTGAAATACTAATTAATCCTGCCAATATTCCTATCAGAATAATATTGATTATTATTGGCAATTTAATGGTACTAAGCTTTGCACCAACAAGTTTCATTGTTTCGAGTTCATCATATTTTGAATTGATTATCAGTCTTACAGTACTGTAAACTAAATAAACTGAAACAAGCAGAATAAAACCCGTAACAATAAAAATATACAACTTAATTTTCTCGGAAAATGTAATAACTTTTTGGATGAAATCCATTTTCGAAACTACTTCAGTTACGAAAGGTTCTTTTTCAATGGAGGAAATAATTTTCTTAATGGAATCCTGATGCATATATTCTTCTTTTAGATAAAGTGTAAATGATGCTGGCAGCGGATTATAGTCCAGAATTTTACCGAAATCCTCGCCGGTTTCCTTTAAGAAAATATGTGCGGCTTTATCTTTAGAAATAAATTCTACTTCCGCTGTAAATGGCTGGTCATTTAATTTCTTGCTTATATTGTTTATAACATCACTATCTGAATTATCCTGCAAGAAAATATTAAGTGTAACATTTTTCTGAATATATTCCTGCATAAATTTTGAAGCTCTGACGAGATAGAAAGACAAGGCAATCATTATAACACAGAGTGTCAAGGAGATTGTATTAAGAATAAAATTTAATTTAGACCGAAGTATAAGTTTTAAAGACTCTTTGATAACAAAACTCATCTTATTCTTTCTTAAAAATTTGACTCATCGAGCCAGCGGGATATTTGCCATTTTTCATTTTCAGTATTTTTCTTTAACGCCAGGTTAACTCTGCCATCAACTCTAATTACATCCGTAGGATTAAATATTATCGTTAGATTAAAACTTCTGACTACATTTGCAGTTAAAGAATCCTGTGTAAGCAAAATAATGTTGTTCCAAACTAAATCAAGCCGTTGTACATTCTGAAATAAACCGAGAGTAGTGCGCATTTCATCATCTCTTCCCCAGGAAACATCAAATCCCTGATCATAGTCCCTATAAGTGAAAACGAAATCCTGAGTTAATAATTGTCCATAAATGGTTGTATCCTTAAATGTATAAGCGTACTGAAAATTCTGAAAAACGCCGTTTATATCTTTCTGATCAGAAATCGGTGGTTTATTATCACCGATATTTTCATCATATGTTGGTGCAAAAGGATTTTTGCATCCGATTAAAAAAATTAAGAGTAATATGTAAATAGCTTTACTAATAGAATATTCCTTTCATTTCACTCCAGCTTGGCAGACTGCTACTCCTGGTATCTTTCCAATAATAAATTGACCAATCAGAACGACTATCCCTTATTAAGTTGAACTGTAAATTACCTGAATAATTTTTCGGTTCCGATGAATTGTGTGGAACATTGATAAAATAATTTGCAGAGTAAACCAAAGTATCACCTGATAAACTGCTATAACTTTCATCACTGAAGGTTATTGTAATTGGAAATTCCTTTGGAACTTTTGAAACCAAACCATTGAAATATCGTCTCTCATCATCCAAGCCCCAGTCCTGAGCTAAAAATGCATATGTAGAAACCGCTTCACTCGATGGTAAAAATAAAAATGGTTTACTAACAAAAATTGTATCAACAAAACAAGCAATATAATTTTGTGAATTTTTATCAACGAATGAATTTTTCAGATTTTCAATAACAATTGCTGGTTCTTTTGGTGGGAGGAAATCTGACCGATTTTCATCCGGCTGTTGCGGATCTCGTGTGGTGAATAAATCACAACCAGTTACAATTAGAGTTAACATCAGCAATTTTTTAATTATATTTTTTTGCATATAGCAATAAAGCGTGGCGATAAATTTTCTTCGTAATCTTTTCCCGAAAAATCACCAAACAGCTTCACAATTTCAAATCCAATTTGTTTCAACTTGCAAATGAGTAATTTGCTATCGTATAATTTTACAGATTCAAAATAAATTTTTGAGCCTCCATTCTTCCTTATATTAATTCTTTTTATAACCCGATCGTTGACAATTTTTCTTTCCTGTAGGATAGAATAATTTCCATCCGATTCCTCTGAATATGGAACCAAATTATTAATGAGATATGTCTTATTAAAGTAATCAAAAACAAAATAACTACCGGAATTTAATAATGCATAAGCTTTCTGAAATAATAAAAAATTTTCTTCATCCGTTTCAAAATACCCAAAGCTTGTAAATAGGTTAAGCACAAGATCAAATTTTTTATCCGAATTAAAATTTCTAATATCTGCTTCAATAAATTCTATATTAAGATTTTCTCTTTGAGCAGCAAGATTCGCTTCAATTAGTAATCTTTTGCTTAAATCAACACCAGTAACTTTATAACCTCGTTTTGCAAGTAATATTGAGTGCCTTCCTGAGCCGCAGGCAATATCTAATATTGAAGCATTTGTAGGAAGATTTATTTGAGAAAGTAAAAATCTGATATGACACTCAGCATCATTTTCGTTACGATATTTATAAACTTTCAGATATTCCTCAGTATTAAACCATTCAATGAACCATTCCTGCATCATAAATCAATTCTGTTGAGCATTGCCTTCCCAATAGTTGCTTCATCAGCGAATTCAAGATCTCCGCCTATCGGGATTCCCCTTGCAATTCTGGTAACTTTAATACCAAGGGGTTTAATCAATTTTGCCAGATAAAGAGATGTAGTTTCTCCTTCTGTATCAGGATTTAAGGCTAAAATTACTTCTTTAATTTCTTCGGAGTGAAATCTGTTTATCAATTCTTTAATTCTTATATTCTCAGCACCAATTCCCATCAAAGGTGAAAGAACACCACCCAAAACATGGTAAAGTCCGTTAAACTCGTGAGATTTTTCAATTGCGATTACATCACTAACTTCTTCGACAACACAAATTGTTGATTGGTCTCTTTTAGGATTTTTACATATATCACAAAGTTCATCTTCGGAAAGATTAAAACACTTTTTGCAAAGCATAAGTTTTTCTTTAAGATTAATAATTGCTTTGGCTAATTTCTCAGCAGATTCTTTATCATTTTTAATTATATGAAGAGCCAACCGCTGAGCAGTCTTCTTACCTATTCCCGGAAGTTTACTCAATTCATCTATGGCAACTAATAAAGTTTCTGCAATCTGCATTATTAAAATCCCGGAATATTCATCCCCGGAGGCAATATGCCTTTGGTAACTTTTGTTAACTCTTCTTCTGCCATTTTACCAGCCGAATTGAGCGCTTTGTTTACTGCGGCAACAACAAGGTCCTCTAGAATTTCTTTTTCATCCTTTGTTATTACCTGAGGGTCTATTTCAATCGAAACAATTTCTTTTGCTCCGTTTGCAGTGGCTTTAATCATTCCACCGCCCGCTTCTTCGGTTACTGTCATATTGGCAAGTTGTTCCTGAACTTTCTGCATTTCTGCTTGCATTTTCTGAACCTGCTTTAACATTCCCTGCAAATTTTTCATTCTCTTAACTCCAAATTGATTATAATAAGGAAAAAATTACCTCTACAAATATATGATAAAGGTTTGACTTTATTTATTTCTTACTACAATTTTGAAACATAGATAACAAAAAGAAAAAGGTCTTTTATGTTGGAAACTATTATTCACCCGCAACCTATAGATGATAAGTATGTTCAGGTTGAATATACTGACACCGTTCTCATCGATAAAAAGAAAATTAAAGTGAAAGATATTGGAATAAAAACCTGCGAATTGAGTCATTTCTTCTTTGAATATGCCACTGGCTTTCAGATTCCAACTGCTTATGTAAAAAAGGATGACAAATCAATTCTAAAGTTCGTGAATCACAAACCTTTTCCTTTTACCTTAAAAATCCTGAATCGTGTGGACAAAAGAATTGCAAAAATTTTCGGACTAAAAGAACATTCAGAGTTAAAGCTTCCTGTTTTTGAATTCCATTACGGTGAAGGCAAAGATACATTGATAAGTGAAAGTCATCTAATTTCATTTGATCTTTGCAATCAGGAAGAAATGAAAATCATTTTAAGGATCAGTTCTAAAGTAAACGCAGTTTTAAAATCTTTTTTTGAAAGAAGAAATGAAATCTTAACTCAACTTTCATGTACATTTGGTAAATTTGAGGAGAAAATTTGTCTTAGTGGTGATTTTTCACCTTTTGGTTTGAAAGTATTTCCAATTGAGGAAAATAAAAAATGGTCTAATCCTGAAAAGATGAGCACAGCAGCTGAAATAAAAAAATATACGGATTTTTTATACAATATTGTGAGTCCTAAATAATGTTCACTAAGTATGGTTATTCAACAATAGGTATAGCATCAATTATTTCTTTTTTACTTATTGTTGCCGGAATTTACATCAATAATAGTTTTATCAGATATCCTTTATTTATCATTGCGATATTAGTAATTGTATTTACATTAAATTTTTTCCGTGACCCTGAAAGAATCACTCCCTCAGAGGAAAATATTGTTGTATCACCAGCCGATGGAACAGTTCTCTTTGTAAAAGAAGTAATAGATGAAAAATTTATTAAGGGCAGAGCAAAACAAATCTCCATTTTTATGTCTCCGTTAAATGTTCATGTAAATCGAATTCCTATTTCAGGAAAAGTTGAATATCTGAAGCACTTTGAAGGAGAATTTATTGCAGCTTTTGAAGATAAAGCTTCAGAAAAAAATGAGAGAACAGAAATAGGCATTATTTCAGATAAAGGTAAAGTGTTATTTACACAAGTTGCCGGATTTGTTGCAAGAAGAATAGTTTGCGAAATAAAGATTGGTGATGAAGTTAAAATTGGTCAGAGGTTTGGAATGATCAAGTTTGGTAGTCGCGTGGATGTATTAGTGCCTGTTAGCTGGCAGGAAAAAGTAAAGAAAGATGATAAAGTATTTGCCGGTGAAACAATTCTGTTTGAAATTTCTCAGTAAAAATGAACAGACTAAAACTCACCCCTTCAGTTATTCCCAATCTCTTCACTGCACTTAATATGTTTAGCGGATTTTTATCCATTATTTATACCAGTAACAATAATTTTGTTTACGCGGGCTGGTTGATAATTGTTGCAGCAATTTTCGATACACTCGATGGTTTAATGGCAAGACTTACCAAATCAAGCAGTGAGCTGGGAGTCGAACTCGATTCACTTTCTGATGTCGTTTCATTCGGAGCTGCACCATCTTTTCTGCTGTATAGAACTTACTTCTTTAACTATGATACAGTCGGAATAATTTTAAGTTCTTTACCATTGATTGCCGGAGGATTCAGACTGGCAAGATTCAATGTTCAACTGGTTGGTTTTGATAAAAAATATTTTACCGGTTTACCAATTCCTTCGGCGGCTATCTTATTTGCAACATTTGTTCTGAGTTATTACCGGAACGGATTTGAGGAAATTTTTAATTATGTAATTACACCCGGAGTAATTCTTATTTCCTACTTGATGGTAAGTAAGGTAAGATACGAGACAATTCCCAAATTTTCTGCTGAGAACATAAAATCGAATCCCATTAATTTCATTTTCATTTTTCTTTCGGTAATTGCAGTTATTTTATTCTATGTAAAAGGACTTTTCTTTAGTTTTGTTGTGATGATTTTATTTGGTTTAATAAGACATTACCACAAGCAATTTTTTCATAAAACCAGCAGAGGATAAAAGTTGTTCAGAGTAAAAGTTATAATAAAGCGAAGACCTTCAATTCTTGACCCGCAAGGTAAAGCAGTTGAAAAAGGTGCAATACATCTCGGTTTATCTAATATAAGAAATACAAGGATTGGTAAATACATAGAATTTGATGTTCTCAGTGAAAATCGTCAGGAAGCGGAAAAGGAAGTAAATGAATACTGCAATAAATTACTAGCCAATCCCATTATGGAAGATTACGAATTTATACTAGAAGAAGTAAAGTAATATGAGTCTGAAATTTGGTGTGGTAGTTTTCCCTGGTTCAAATTGTGATCACGATGCATACTATGTAATCAGAAAAATTTTTGCTCACGATGTTTCCTTCCTGTGGCATAAAGAAAATAATATTGATGATGCAGATGTAGTTATTCTGCCCGGTGGATTTTCTTACGGCGATTATCTGAGAACTGGTGCAATTGCAAGGTTTTCTCCGATTATGAACTCAGTGATTGAATTTGCCAATAAAGGAGGAATTGTGATTGGGATATGCAATGGTTTTCAGATTTTACTGGAAGCAGGATTACTGCCCGGTGTTATGTTACGAAATATTTCACTGCAATTTATTTGCAAAGATGTTTATCTTTCCATCGAGAATAGAAATACAATTTTCACCAACGAAGTGCCTTCCGAGAAAAAAGCAATTAAAATTCCGATTGCACACGGTGAAGGTAACTATTTCGCAAGTGAAGATGTATTGAAGCAACTTGAAGATAATAATCAGATTGTATTCAGATATTCAGATTCATCCGGAATTATTTCAGATGAGGTTAATCCTAATGGTTCATTGATGAATATTGCAGGAATTATAAACAAAAAAGGCAATGTGCTTGGGATGATGCCTCATCCGGAAAGAGCTTGTGATCCTGTACTGAATAAAACGGATGGGCAATTAATTTTTAGGTCAATTATTAATTATTTAACCAATTAAAACGAAGGAGCAGATATGTTTGGAAACTTAGGCGCCGGTGAAATAATTCTGATAATTCTCGTAATTCTTCTTCTGTTTGGTGCAAAAAAAATTCCGGAACTTGCTCAAGGTTTGGGCAAAGGAATGAAAGAATTCAAGAAAGCTGTACGCGATGTTGAAGATGAAATTAAAAAAACAGATGAAGAAGTAAAGAAAGAAGAGAAAAAATCCTGAGAACTTTCTTTCTCTTTAATTAAACCGTTTCATAAACAGAAACGGTTTTTTATTATAACCTGAGAGGTAAATGAATTATCAGAATATTCCAGAGAAAATAAAACTAGTTAAAGAAAAGAAGATTTCGCTTGAGCAAAATGTAACTGATTTTCTTTCAAGAATTGAAGAGAGAAAAAAATTAAATGCATTCAATTTTGTTTTTGCAGATGAAGCATTAGCTCAGGCAATAATGATTGAACAAAAAATTCATTCCGGCAAACACGGTAAATTAGCCGGGGCAGTAATAGCAATTAAAGATGTCCTCGCTTATAAAGGTCATCCTCTCACCTGTTCGTCAAAAATATTAAGAAATTTCAATTCAGTTTACACAGCAACTGCAGTTCAAAAACTAATTGACGAAGATGCCATAATAATTGGAAAAACCAATTGTGATGAATTTGCTATGGGTTCTTCAAATGAAAATTCTGCATTTGGCCCTGTATTAAATCCAGTTGATGAAACAAGAGTACCGGGCGGTTCAAGTGGTGGTTCGGCTGTTGCAGTTGCAGCAGAATTATGTGATGCTTCTATTGGAACTGATACCGGAGGTTCAATCAGACAGCCGGCTGCGTTTTGTGGAATTTATGGTTTGAAACCAACTTATGGAAGAGTTTCAAGATTCGGACTAACTGCTTTTGCTTCATCCTTCGACACAATTGGTCCTTTTGCAAAAAATATAGAAGACATAGCACTGATAATAAGTGTTATTTCCGGTAAAGATGAAAACGATTCTACTTCCGTATATTCGGATCCGATTGAATTTCCTGTTTCGCAAAACGGAAATTCAAATTATAAAATCGGAATTCCCAAAGAGTATTTCGGTGAAGGACTCAATAATGAAATAAAACATAAAATTCTTTCTCTTACAGAAGAATTAAAAGTTAAAGGTTGTGAAGTTAAGGAAATTTCTCTACCAATGACTGAATACTGTATTGCAACTTATTATATTCTTACAACTGCGGAAGCATCATCTAATCTCGCCAGGTTCGATGGAGCCAGATATGGATTTCGTTCTAAGAATTCTGTTACATTGGAAGAAATGTATGTGAATTCCCGCTCAGAAGGATTTGGTACAGAAGTTAAGCGGAGAATAATGCTTGGGACCTATGTTTTATCTGCAGGTTATTATGATGCTTATTACAGAAAAGCTCAAAAAGTCAGACGATTAATTAAAGAAGATTTCAACAAAGCTTTTGATGATGTTGATATAATTTTAACTCCAACTTCTCCTTCAGTTGCTTTTAATATTGGTGAAAAATCAAAAGACCCATTGCAGATGTATCTAAGTGACATTTATACAACCTCAGCAAATCTTGCCGGAATTGCAGGACTAAATATTCCAATCGGATCTGATGCCGAAGGATTACCAATTGGAATACAGATTCTTGCCAAACAGTTCGATGAAAACAAAATTTTTAGGTTTGCATCTTTTCTAAACAGTTCTGTATTGAGATCTTATGAATGAGATAGTAATTCGCCATTGGCTTAAAAGTGATTTTAAAGAAGTCAGAAATATACTTTTTCAAACATGGTCAGATACTTACTCATTCATTCCAAAAGATGATATTCTCTTTCATCTTGAAAAAAATTATTGTGAAGAAAAATTGAATCTTCTTTACACAGATTCAAATACACAATGTTTCATTTCAGAATATGATGGTTCTGCAGTTGGATGGATGAAGTTATTCGATAATACTTCTCAGATTAGATTTTACTTATCATCACTCTATATTTTACCAAATTATCAGGGTTTAGGTATTGGAAAATTGCTGTTGGAAAAAGCAGGTGAAATTGCAAGACTTAAAAATTATGACCGAATTTGGCTTGGAGTAATGAAGGATAATACAAAAGCTTATGAATGGTACATAAATAAAGGTTTTAATTTTGTTGAAGAAGAACCATTTCAGATGGGAAATACAAAAGTTCTTCATCTGATTGGCTACAAACTGGTATGATTTGAATGTTCATACTTCAAGTTAAATTCTTTATTTTTGGTTCATATTTTTAAAAGAAAAAGGATAAATCAATGAGTATTCTTATTTCAAATAAAACTAGATTAGTAGTTCAGGGAATTACCGGAAGCGAAGGTTCGTTTCATACCGGACAAATGGTTGAATACGGAACCAAAGTTGTTGCTGGAGTAACCCCTGGTAAAGGAGGAACAAGGTTCCAAGAGATTCCGATCTACAACACAGTTGAAGATGCAGTAAAGGAACAGAAAGCAAACACATCTATTATTTTTGTTCCCCCAGCTTTCGCTGCAGATGCAATTCTTGAGGCAGCAAATGCAGGAATTAAAGTCATAATCTGTATAACGGAAGGTATTCCCACAAATGACATGTTGAAAGTTTATAATGCTATCAGAAATAAAGATGTTGTATTAATAGGACCAAATTGCCCGGGTGTTATTTCACCAGGCCAGGCAAAAGTCGGAATTATGCCCGGCTTTATTCATAAAAAAGGGAATATCGGTGTTGTATCCAGAAGTGGAACACTTACTTACGAAGCTGTAAAACAACTCACTGATGTCGGACTTGGTCAATCGACTTGCGTTGGAATTGGTGGTGATCCGATTATTGGTTCAAAATTTACAGATATAATAAAATTGTTTAATGAGGACCCTGAAACAGATGGTATTGTTATGATTGGTGAAATTGGCGGAAATGCAGAAGAAGAAGCTGCCGAATTTATAAAGAAAAATGTAAAGAAACCTGTTGTAGGATTTATAGCGGGTAGAACTGCACCTCCGGGAAGAAGAATGGGACACGCCGGTGCAATCATTTCAGGTGGAAAAGGTACAGCCGCCGAAAAAATGGCAGCTATGAAAAAAGCCGGAATTCATGTTGTCGAAAGTCCTGCCGAGATTGGAATTACAATGTTTAAAGCAATTGAAAAGTTGAAAAAAGAAAAATTGTCAGGCAAAGTTTCAAAAAAATCAAAATCATCCGGGTTAAAATCTTCGGATAAGAAAAGTAAATCATCAAAAAAAGAAAAGTCATCGAAGAAAAAATCACACAAAAAGAAAAAGTAGGAGAAAAAATTGAGTAAGAAGACTTTAGCAATCATAAAACCCGACGCAGTCGGTGATGGTTATATTGGCGAAATTATTTCAATGATTACAAAAGCGGGATTCAAAATCAAAGCAATGAAAATGGTCCACCTTACAGTTAATCAGGCAAAAAGCTTTTATGAAGTTCATAAAGAGAGACCTTTTTATAACGATCTGGTTGAATATATGACCTCAGGTCCCTGCATACCTATTGCATTGGAAAAGGAAAATGCAGTTGAGGATTACAGAAAACTAATCGGGGCAACAGATCCGGCTCAGGCAGAAGATGGAACTGTTAGAAAACTTTATGCAAGAAATAAACAGTTTAATGCTGTTCATGGCTCAGATTCTGATGAGAATGCTGAAAAAGAAATTGCTTTCTTTTTCTCCAGGCAGGAATTATTAGAAAATTATCCAAACTAAAAATGAAATGAGGAATAAAATGAAAAAATATTTTTTGATTCTGACAATGGTTTCTGCTTTAATAATTTCTGCCTGCGGAGAAAAGAAAAATGCTAGTCCTGAAAATTCTCAGTTGGATAGCACGGCTTATCTTTACGATTCAACTGAAATTAAAGCACAACCCATTAATGATAATTCAAATTTTCAGTTAACTTATAATTTTAATAAAGGCGAAACAATCAGGTACAGACTTTCAACTATTTCTGATAATCTGCAAACACTTACTACAGATACTTCCTTAACTATGAAACTTCATCAGGAAGTTATCTATGTTTTTGATTTTACCCCAAAGGAAATAGATAAAGAAGGAGTTACCGAAGCTGAAATTAAAATTTTAGGAGTAAAACTTTCTGCTGATATTAATGGTGAAAAAGTAAACTTTGAAGCTGGTAAAAGCTTAGATTCAGCCGAACAAAAAAGATTTGCTGAATTTCTTGCGTTATGGAATAATCCATTCTCGGTAAGATTTAATAAAGCAGGTGAAGTGCTCGAAATATTCAGAGCAGACAAGATTGCCAACAGATTCTTTAATCTTCGTGGAGCTGACTCACTTGACACACAAACAAAGAATATGGTTAAAGATGAAATGGTAACCAATGTTCTCAAACCGATTGTTCTTCAATTGATCCGGAAAATGCCCGAAAAACAATTAGCAAAAGACTCCACCTGGGCAATAACTCAGCCACCAATTCCTATGATGGTCTTCCAGATAAATTTTACAAACAAGTATAAGGTTGATTCGATAGAAAAACTTAATGATGACCGTTTAGCAGTTATAAGCGCAGGAATGGATTATAATGTATCGGGTGATACTAAATATGAAGAACGGGGAGTGGTTTATAACTTCAAAAAGCCTGTTTCATCCGGTGATGGTATAATATATTTTAATATTGATAAAGGAAGAATTCAGAAGTCAAAGACTAAATCTTATACAGAAATGTTTTTTACTTTTGATGCAAACACTCCTCAAGGAAAACAAAAAGGAAGCAGAAAAGAAATTGTATCGAACACGAGCATTCTTGAAACTCTTTAGATTCAAAGGGAGAGGCAATCCTCTCCCAATCTTTTTTATTTAACCTCCTGAACAACTACTTTAATGCCTTCAACACGAATAATCTTAACGGGCTTTCCGGGTTCTATATATTCATTATCAGCTATAACATCATATTTCTTACCATCAATTTCTGCAATTCCGGCAGGTCTTAACACTGTCAGTGATTTACCTGTTTTGCCAATCAAAGAAGTATCAGTCGGATATGAGACAAATCCGGCATCTGTTTTTTCAGCTTCAGATAGAACTAATTTACTAAATGCGGTTGTCTTCGGTAAAAACTTTGCAAGAATAAATACCAGAATTATTGCAACAATTAGTGCTAAAGTTAATTGAATAATTGCGACAGAAACCGATTCAAAAGTAATGAATGGTTCACTTCCGATAAGTGAGAGGAAAATTGAAGCAAATATTAATATTATTCCTGATATGCCGGCTAAACCAAATCCGGGAATCACAAAAATTTCTATCAGAAGCAAAACGACTCCGGCAATAAACATTAGTATTTCTACAACGGAGGCGAGTTGAAGAATATAAGATGAACCGAAGAAAAGAGCTAAAGCAATTAGCCCGGCAGTGCCCGGCAGCCCCCAACCCGGAGTTTTGATTTCTGCAAGTAATCCGAAAAAGCCAATCATAATCAGAATTGAAGCAATAATCGGATTATTAAGAAATCGAACAACATCTTCAGCCCAGTTCGATTTTACATCCACAACTTTTGCATCCTTCAGTCCAAGATAGTATAAAACATCCTCCAGTTTAGTAAGAATTGTGTCAGCCATTTTATATTTTACTGCTTCTTCTGAAGTGAGAGTAACTAATTGAGTACTATCACACAGACCCGGAATTACAATTCTTTCATCAACCATAGCCTGAGCAATATCTGTTGGTCTGCCATTTTTTTCTGCGGTGGATCGCATTTCTGAACGCATATAAGACTGATATTTTTCACCAACTTTTTGCCCGGTTTGATCCACCACAGTTGCAGCACCCATATTACTTCCGGGAGCCATTATTATTACATTGCAGGAAAGAGCAATTAAAGCTCCCGCGGAAATCGCCCGGTTATTTACAAAAGCAACTGTTTTTATTTTGCTGGAAAGAATAGCATCTTTAATCTGAGTTGCAGCATCAACTCTACCACCAAAGGTATTTATTTTAAATACTATTGCATCAGCATTATTTTGTTCAGCTTCATTTACAATCCGAGCCACATAGGGTGCTAAACCGAGATCAATATCTCCTTCAATAAAACCAAGATAAACAGTTTTTTGCTGAGCAATAATTTCCGTTAAAAAGATTATTAAAAACACGGTGAGAATTTTGATTGATTTCATATACAAACCAAAGTTAGTTTCTGATTCTAAAATAGCATTTAGATTGGAATAAATAAACCACTCTGATTTAAAGAAAGATTGAAGTCAGAATAATTTTTTTGAAATTCCGGATAAGAAATTTATTTCAGTATTAAATGCCCTAACTTATCTCTTTTGGTCAGCAAGTATTTCTGATTATTTTTATTTGGCGGTATTTCAATCGGAACTCTTTCTACGATTTCAAGTCCGTAACCTTTCAGTCCAATAATTTTTTTTGGATTGTTTGTGAGGAGTTTAATTTTCCTGATACCAAGATCGAGTAATATCTGAGCACCGATTCCATAATCTCTCAAGTCCGGTTTAAAGCCCAGCTTTTCGTTCGCTTCAACAGTATCAAATCCTTCATCCTGAAGTTTATATGCTTTAATTTTATTCTCAAGCCCAATACCTCTTCCCTCCTGCCGCATATAAACCAGTGCACCTGAACCATTTTGCTCAATCAAATCTAACGCATAATTAAGTTGATCATAACAATCACAACGAAGAGAATGAAAAACATCACCGGTAAGACACTCGGAATGCATTCGCACAAGAAATGGCTCATCAGGATTCGGAGTTCCTTTTACAACTGCAACCTGCTTTTTTTTATCCAAAAGATTTCTGTAAAGGTGTAGTCTGAATTCTCCGTGAGCTGTTGGGAAATTTATATCAGTAATTTTCTCGATAAGTTTTTCATTCTTAACCCTATATTGAATCAAATCCTGAACTGTCAAAATTTTCAGATTAAACTTTTTTGCAACTTCAATTAATTCAGTTACGCGAGCCATTTCACCATCTTCACGAAGAATCTCACACAATACACCTGCAGGTTTAAGTTTAGCCATACGACATAAATCAACAGCAGCTTCAGTATGTCCGGCACGACGAAGAACTCCTTCATCAAAAGCGCGAAGAGGAAAAATATGCCCGGGACGAGCAAAGTCCTCGGGCTTTGAATTTTCATCTACCAGTTTTTTAATAGTAAGTGCTCTGTCGGCAGCTGAAATTCCGGTTTTTGTTCCTTCAATTGCATCGACTGTAACGGTAAACTGGGTACCATGCAATGCAGAATTAGAATCAACCATAAGCGGAAGATTTAATTCATCAAGCCGTTTTTTGCTAAGAGCAACACATAACATCCCCCTACCGTGAGTAATCATAAAGTTGACAACATCAGGAGTTATATATTCAGCCGCACAGATAAAATCACCCTCGTTTTCACGATCTTCGTCATCAACAACTATTATTACTTTTCCATCCTTTATTTCTTCGATGGCTTGTTCAACTGAGCAAAATGGATTCATAATTATGAAGTTTTTTTCTCTACAATATTAATTGCACTTCTGTCTACTTTTACTTTTACATTATCAGCAATTTGAAGAAGTACAGTTTTTTCATCCAATCCTGCAATAGTGCCATGAATACCGCCGGAAGTAACTACCTTATCTCCTTTTTCAAGAGCATTTAACATTTTTTCTCTTTCTTTAGCTCTTTTTTGTTGTGGTCTGATAATCATAAAATAGAATATCAGAAAAATAGCACCAAACATAATTAGTGTGCTTATGAGATTTGCACTTCCGCCTCCTCCGTTCTGCGGAGCCATTGCAATAATAATTTGTAACATTTTTTATTCCTTCATTTTAGTTTTTGATTGAAATTTGTTTTACTGTGTGATTCTTCCATTCATGAAAAGTTCCATCAATTATTTTTTCTCTGGCTTTCCGAACCAGCTCAAGATAAAAATAAAGATTATGAATTGATGCCAATTCCAATGCAAGGATTTCTTCTGCAACAAATAAATGCCTTAAATAAGCTCTCGAAAAATTTCTGCAGGTGTAGCAGTTGCAATTTCCATCAAGTGGTGTAAAGTCATCTTTATATTTTGCATTCCTCATCGAAAGTGTTCCGTTCCAGGTAAATATATTTGAATTACGAGCGTTTCTTGTCGGCATTACACAATCAAACATATCTACACCAAGGGCAATTGATTCGAGAATATTTTCAGGCCTTCCAACTCCCATCAGATATCTTGGTCTTTGTTCAGGCATAAAATCCGTGGTATAATTAACTAATTCATACATCAGTTCAGTTGGTTCTCCAACTGCTAATCCACCAATTGCATAGCTATCAAAGTCGAGTCCTAACAGATATTCTGCAGATTGTTTTCTCAGGTCCTTGTAAATGCTTCCCTGAATTATTCCGAATAAAAATTGTCTGTGACCATACTTTGATTCTGAATTTACAAAAGCGTCTTTATTTAGTTTCGCCCAGTTATTCGTAAGTTGAACAGATTTTTTTGCATACTCATAATCACAGGGATAGGGTGCACATTCATCAAGTACCATCATAATATCGGAGCCAATACTTCTTTGAATCTGAATAACTTTTTCCGGAGAAAAAAAATGTCTTGAGCCATCCAGATGAGAACGAAATTCAACTCCATCATCTTTTAGTTTTCTTAATTCTGTAAGACTAAAAACCTGATAACCACCGCTATCCGTAAGAATTGGTTTATGCCAGTTCATAAACTTGTGTAATCCACCAGCAACTTCAAGAATTTCAGTTCCGGGTCTTAAATAAAGATGATAAGTGTTCGAAAGAACTATCTGAGCTTTTATTTCATTTTCAAGATAATATGGATTAACTGCTTTAACACTGCCTTGTGTGCCAACGGGCATGAAAATCGGGGTTTCAACTACTCCATGGTCTGTTTCGAACCAACCAGCCCTGGCTTTAGAGTTTTTATCTTCAGCAGTTATATTAAGTTTAAGCAATAATCAATTATCTTCCTGAAATTTGTGATACAAATTTAACTTAAAATAGGTTGCTACCCAATGAACTTCTGAATGATGTGATAAGATTTATCAGTGCAGTTATAATTTATTGAATGAATTAAAAATTTTTGGTAAGATAAAATCCCAGTTATCCTGAGAATCATTTACAGATTCCAAAACTCATTCTAAAAACTTTGCTCTCTCCCTTTCTGAAGGAACTCTGCAGGTTTGTCTTCTGCCAAAAATTCTGTATCGGTTTCTGGCAATTAAATCATAAATAGAATTTCTTAAAAATCCTGGCAGAAATTTTCCGATAAGTAATAATTTAGGCCAACCTTTCAACTCTTTCACAATTGAAATTGCCGCATTAGATTTAATGAAATATTTATTACCATCAATAACAATAAAAGAATCAAAATCCCCTAAAGGAAGGTTGAATTTTTTTAATAAATGCTGACCGGTTTTTGATTGTAATGCAGAGAAAACAAATGAATCATCGGAATCGTGATCAATAATAAAATTCACCCAATAATTACAAAAATTGCACATTCCATCAAATAAAATTATTTTTTTATTCATTCCTTACATTAAGTTTAATAAGCTCAATTTTCGTTTGCGTGGCTTTGACAATTATAATATCGTATTGATCTATAAGAAATGATTCTCCCTGTTTTGGAATTCTTCCTATTCGGTTTTCAATATATCCTGCAATAGTTTCATAATCACCCTCAGGAACTCCAATTTTATATTTTTCATTCAGATGATCTATTTCCACTTTACCACTTATAAGATATGTATCTTTAGAAATTCTTCTGCAAATATGTTCCTCAACATCATATTCATCTTTAATCTCACCAAAAAGTTCCTCGATAATGTCTTCCATAGTTACAATACCAGCCGTTCCACCGAATTCATCAACAACGACTGCAATAGAAATTTTGCTTTCTAGTAGTTCATTAAGAACTTCAATACTTTTCTTTGTTTCGGGATAAAATTTAACTTCTCTTAAAATTTCAGAGATAACTTTAGGATTGCCGAATAAATCTTTCGCAAGTACTACACCTTTAATATTATCCAGGTTTTCTTCAAAAACAATCAGCTTGGAATATCCGGAATCAATAAATGTTTTATGCACCTGCTCAATGGTTGAACGGGATTCAATACCCACAATTTCAGTTCTGGGACGCATTGCTTCATAAACTCTTTGTTCACTTAGATCAATAACCCGTTCAATAATATTTTTTTCCTGAGCTAAAACTTTTCCTGCTTTATGACCTTCATCTAAAAGAGCTTTTATATCTTCTTTGTCAAAAAGATAAGAGATATTTTCAGCTTTTTGCGAACTGACACCTGAAGTGAGTCTGTCGGAGATAAAAGTTAATATTTTGATAAAGGGAAATAAGATTACAGAAATTACTCGCAGAACGGAGGAAGAAAAAATGATTAATAAATCAGCTGTTTCGTGTGCAAAATATTTTGGAATCAATTCGCCGAAAAATAAAAGAAGGATTGTAGTTACAGAAAGAATCTGAATTTCATTAAGCTGAAACAAAGAAGCAAAAATCAGAGTACTCAAAGAAGCAAATGCAATATTGACAATATTATTCCCGAGTAGAATAGTTGAGAAAAAAATATTAGGATTATTAAAATAGTATGCGACATTTTTTGCAAATAAATCTTTTTTCTTGGTTTTTAACTCAAGTTTTAACTTATTTGCGGCAATGTATGCCATCTCTGTGGATGAAAAATAGGCACTAAGTGTCAGCAAAACAGCCAGTAAAATAATTTCGGTAAACATTAATAAGCTCTGGTAATTGAAACATCACTCAGGTGTTTTTCAAGCGTATCATCTCCCAGTTCAAACAAAAGATGAAAATTAACCCGCTCAGCTTTCATCATTTTATCGGTGACTTTAATTCCCTGCTCAGAATAAAAATTAAATTTGATTATGCTTGTTGTATCAGTAACGACTTCATCAAAAAAATGAATCAATGGTTGAGACTGATGAATGAGTTCATCCTTGTAAAAAACTTGAACTGAGAGGAATTTAAATTTGTCTGAGTACTCTTTGTTAATGGCAAGTGTCCCTGAATAATGAAAAGAAGGATCTCCTCCTGGCATAAGATTCAACCAGCAATTTATTTCCAGAACTGTGATATCTGTATCTTTCTTAATTTCTGAACTGCTGCAACAAGCATTTACAAAAAACATAAATAATGATAACCCAAAGAAGATTAGTCTCATATTATTTTATAAATGATTAATACTGTTACTATCGCATAACTGACAACGGTTATAATCATCGGAATATCTGTCATCATCACCTGTGTAGTGTTCTCACCCTGATTATTCTGATACTCCAGATACATATATCTGAAAATACCGAACACAACAAAAGGAGTTGTGTAAATCAGATTTTCCGTATTAAATACTGAAACGGTTCTTTGTGAAACTGTATAAAGAGCATAGCAAATAATTACACCGGAAGCAGCAACAGTTGCCATCTGATTTGTAAAATTAGTTGAGTATTCTGCGAGAACTTTTCTTGTAGATTTGTTATTATCAGCTACCTGAATAAGCTCTGAATGTCTTTTCATAACACCAAGGAAGAGAGATATGAACATGGTTGTTAATATCAACCAGCTAGATACAGGAACATCAATTACAGCGGCTCCTGCAAGAACTCTGATAGAAAAACCTGCAGCAATACTGAAAATATCAAGAATCACAATGTGCTTTAAATAAAACGAGTATAAAACATTAAGAATTAAAAAAGCATAAAGGAAGGATACAAACTGTTTATTGAAGAAAAAGTAAGATGATAAAACTGTCATCAATAAAAATATTGCAAGAATAGTTGCGGTTGATTTGCTGATTTTACCGGAAGCAAGCGGGCGATTCTTCTTTTTGGGATGAGCACGATCTGCTTGAATATCAATTATATCATTAACGACATAAACAAAGCTGGATGCCAAGCTGAAAACTATAAATGCTTTTAACGACAGTATAAAATATTCCTTATCGAAAAGATGTAACGAAAACAAAAGCGGAACGAAAACAAAAAAATTTTTGATCCACTGAGGAACCCTGATAAGTTTAAGATACTCTTTTATCATCAGAAAACGGAAACCTCCTCATAAGTTCCAAATACTTCCTTAAGTTCGCCAACCATTTCACCCAGAGTAACATAATTATGAGCTGCTTTAATTAAAACCGGCATAATATTGTTACCATCAATTGCTGCTTGCCGGATTTCCTTTAATGATTCTTCAACAGCCACTTGATTTCGGCTTTGACGAAGATCAGCTAATCTTTGCTTCTGCTGTATTTCTACTTCGGGCGGTATTGTAAGAATCGGTATATCAATTTTTTCATCGGGTTCAATGAATTCATTAACACCAACTATTATTTTTTCTTTTCTTTCAACTTCTTTCTGATAACGATAAGCTGCATCAGCTATTTCTTTCTGGAAATAACCTGCTTCAATTGCCGGAATTACTCCGCCCATTGAATCAATCTGTTCAAAAATTTCGTTTGCTTCTTTTTCCATCTGGTCTGTTAATGCCTCAACAAAATAACTTCCGCCAAGGGGATCAACAGTGTTAATAACTCCGGTTTCATAAGCAATAAGCTGCTGAGTTCTGAGAGCAATCTTAACTGCCTTTTCGCTTGGAAGAGCAAGTGTCTCATCCATCGAATTAGTATGTAGTGATTGTGTTCCGCCAAGCACACCAGCAAGTGCCTGTATCGCTGTTCTTACAATGTTATTCTCTGGTTGCTGTGCGGTCAAAGTACAACCAGCTGTTTGTGTATGAAATCTCAACCACCAGCTTCTTGGATTTTTTGCACCGTATCTCTCTCTCATTCTCTTTGCATAAATTTTTCTTGCAGCTCTGAATTTGGCTATTTCCTCGAAAAAATCAAGATGTGAATTAAAAAAGAAAGATATTCTTGGTGCAAATGAATCAACATCCAATCCTCTTTCAATACAAGCTTCAATGTATGCGAATCCATCAGCAAGTGTATAAGCTAATTCCTGTACAGCAGTTGAACCAGCTTCACGGATATGATAGCCACTTACCGAAACAGGATTCCATTGAGGTACTTCATTGGTGCAGTACTCAATCATATCAACAATAATTCTCATAGAAGGATTCGGTGGGAAGATGTATTCTTTCTGAGCAATGTATTCTTTGAGAATATCATTTTGCAGTGTTCCTCTTAATTGTTTTAAATCAACTCCCTGCTTCTGTGCAACTGCAAGATAGAAAGCAAAAATCATTGCAGCCGGTGAATTGATAGTCATAGAGGTAGAAACTTTATCAAGTGGAATTTTATCGAATAGAATTTCCATATCCTTAAGGGACGAAACAGAGACTCCGCAAATTCCAACTTCGCCTTCACTCAAAGGAGCATCAGCGTCCCAACCCATTAAAGTAGGAAGATCAAAAGCAACTGATAAACCAGTTTGGCCATTGTCAAGCAGATAATGAAATCTTTTGTTTGTGTCTTCAGGAGTTCCGAAACCAGCAAATTGACGCATCGTCCAGATTTTTCCACGATAGCCATTAGCATGAATTCCTCTTGTGTAAGGATACTCACCGGGAAACCCAATTTCAGAAAGATAATTTATATGTTCAATATCATCGGGACTATAAAGTACTTTTATATCTCTGCCGCTTACTGTTGTAAATTTCATTCCCGTTGTTTTAGCAGCTTTGGCTTTTTCCTCATATGCTTTTTTATGAGCAAGATATACTTTATCTGCCATATTTTTCCTTTAATTGTTGAGGGATTTACTTTTCAAAATTAGGTTCTTCCGAACCGTCTGTCAAATTCTTCAAGTGTAATTTTTATAACAATTGGTCTACCGTGCGGACAAACATACGGCATTGAAGTCGCAAATAATTGATCAATCAATAATCGCATTTCGCTGTCTGATAGTTTATCACCGGCTTTAATAGCTGTTTTACAGGAATAAGATTTTGCGATATTATCTTTCTCTTCTAATTTCTTCTCGAGCTGATTGTTTTGGTATTCTTCGAGTATTTCTTTCAGAATTCTTTCTTCAGAACCATTTTTGATATCATCGGGCACGCCTTCAATTGTTATATAGTATCGTTGAGAAAATTTTAACTGAAAACCTAACCTTTGTAGGTAAGGATATATTTCTTTCAGAATCTCATAACTGGCAGGATCAAATTGTATAGTAATCGGGAAAAGCAATTGTTGTGAAAAAGGAATATCTGTTTCGAGTCTTGTTAATGCTTTTTCATATAAAATTCTCTCGTGAGCCACATGCTGATCAATGATCATCAGACCAGATTTAATCTGAGAAAGAATGTATTTGTTATGCAGCTGGATAATAAAACTCATCTCTTCATCAGCAGAAAAATTTTTCTTTTCAAGTTTATATTCCTGTTTAAGCTCAGTTTGATCGTGTTCGGGGAAAAAATTACTCTGCTCTTTTTTTATGACATTGGAAGTTAAATTTCCAAATACGAGTTCAATCTCTTCTTCAGTAATTCTTTCCTGCTTCCGTTCGTATGATTTTGAAAATACAGGTCTATCAGAAAAATCATTTTTAGTCAGTGGCGTAAATGCATTAAATGAAAGTTTTTCTGTTGATGATTCTGCATTATCAAAAGACATAGTTGGAACGAGGTCGTGACTTCCGATTGACTTTTTTATTACGGCAAGGACAAAATTGTAAACATCTTTTTCATCATCAAATTTTACTTCGAGTTTTGAAGGATGGATATTTACATCAACTCTGGCTGGATCAATTTCCAAGAATAATACGAAAAACGGATAATCTCCCTTTTCAAGAATATTTTCAAAAGCTGTGAATACTGCGTGATTAATATGCTTATTAATCACGAATCTTTTATTAAGATAAAGGTATTGCTCACCTTTGCTTTTTCGGAAAATTGAAGGTTTACCAATATATCCGTACATGGAAAGGTATTCCGTTTTTTCACCTACAGGAATTAATGCATCAAGCATATTGTCGGCAAAAATTTGATTTATTCTCTGTTCCAGAGAACAGGCTCTATAGTCATTGACAAGAGATTCGTTGTTATAAAATTTAAAGTTGATATCCGGGTGAGCTAATGCAATTCTGTTAAATGTGTCAATAATATGCTTTAACTCAGTTGCATCTGATTTAAGAAATTTCCTTCGTGCCGGTGTATTATAGAAAAGATTTTTAACCGAGACACAGGTTCCTTTATTCACAGATACTTTTTCTTTTACTACCTCACCTTCTTTTTCAATCCTTATAAGAGTACCGATTTCCTGATTAGCAGTCTGAGTTCTGATTTCAAGCTGCGATACTGCCGCTATTGAACTTAATGCTTCACCTCGGAATCCCAATGTTTTAATTGCCTCAAGATCACTCAATGATGAAATTTTACTAGTAGCGTGTTTCTGAATACATAGTATTGCGTCATCTTCAGTCATTCCCGAACCATCATCACAAACCTGAATCAAAGATTTTCCTGCCTGCTTTATTATCAATTCAATATTTTCTGCACCAGCATCAATTGAATTTTCAAGCAACTCCTTAACAACGGACTCCGGTCTTTGAACCACTTCACCGGCAGCAATTTTGTTTGCAAGATTTTCAGGTAATATTTTAATTTTCCCGGCCATCACTTCCTTCTATACAAATAAACTTCAAAAAGTTCTCTATCAGTTATCTTTTCCTTTTTCCACAATGATTCATCAAATTCAGGAAAATGTACATCACCATCAGCATCAAATTTCATTCTTGATATAATCATCTCATCAACAATAGGCATAGCAACTTTGTAAATTTCTGCTCCGCCGATAATAAAAATTTTTTCGAATGCTTTCTGTCTGCAAAAGTTAATTGCATCATCAAGAGATTGAAAATTCAAAACATCATCATAAGGAATTCTGTAATCGGGATTTCTGGTTAGAACAATATTTAATCTTTCCTTCAGAGGTTTTCCAAGTGTTTCAAAAGTCTTTCTTCCCATAATTACCGGATAACCTTTGGTTGTGTTTTTAAAATGTTTGAATTCCTCACTCACATGCCACGACATCTGACCGGTTGATTTTCCAATTACTCCATTTTTTGCAATCGCAACTATTAAACTTATAATCAAACAGCAACCTCAAATTTTATTTTTGGATGATGCTGATATCCAACTAATTCAAAATCTTCAAATTGAAGTTGATCTATTGGTTTTCTGGCTATGTTCAGTTTGGGAAGCGGAAATGGTTCTCTTGTAAGTTGAAGTTTTAAACCTTCAAGATGGTCATATTTTTCAGTTGGACTTCCCTTCTCAGCAACATAAATATGTGCATCTATTATAGTGTGTGCAAAGTAACCAAGTTTCAGATTTGTTTCCTGTGCAATAATCTGAGTCAAAATTGAATAAGCTGCAAGGTTGAATGGTATTCCAAGTGCAATATCACCACTTCTCTGTGTGAGATGACAATTAAGTTTGCCATCATTAACATTAAATGCAAAAGTATAATGACAAGGTGGAAGTTTGCTTACTGTTGCATTAGCCGGATGCCAGGCAGTTAAAACAAGTCTTCTTGAATCAGGATTTTTTTTGATTTCATTAATTACCCATCCAATCTGATCAAAAACCAAAGCACCGTTGGATTCTCTTTTCACAAAAGGATTAGATTCATCTGCAAATATTTCACCGTCGAGTGCAGCAGATTTTTCAGGTACGGGAAATCTTCTCCAGAATCTACCATAAGCAGTCTGAAGTCTTCCGTTTTCATCAGCCCAGGCATCCCAGATTTTCGTGTGCTGTTTTAAATTTCTAATATGCTCCTCGCCTGACAAATACCATAGAACTTCATAAAGCAGTGATTTCCATTCCATTTTTTTCGTCGTTAGCAAAGGAAATCCTTTGGAAAGATCAACTCTGTAAAAAGCACCAAAATAAGAGATAGTGTCAACTCCTGTTCGCGAGGATTTTCTGACACCTTCATCCATTACAAGTTTAACTAAATCAAGATATTGCTTCAATGATGAA
>FWPU01002131.1_pt1 | contig 56221 bp, 45 predicted proteins | sample 2228361 | NCBI WGS metagenome assembly FWPU01 (sample SAMEA103939777, study PRJEB20133) | metagenome | reverse complement strand
CCACGCCGACCCTCACCCCCTCACCGACCCCCTCTCCCCTGCCGCCCACCGCCAGCCACACCCCCTCCCCGCTCCCCACGCCCACCATCCCCCCTACCGCCACCCTGACTCCCCAGCCGACGCCGGTCGCCCTGGTGATGGACATCCCGCTGGGCCTGGAGCCGCAGGACATCGCCATCGCGGGGGGCTTTGTGTGGGTCGTTCACCCTGACGGCGAGATTCGCGTGCTGACGCCGGAGGGCCTGCTGCTGACCACCGTCCGCAGCGACCGGGGCGCGGTCGCGCTGGCCACGGATGGCGGGCGGCTCTGGGTCGCCCACCGCAACGGAACGGTCTCCGAGGTCGACGCGCGCTCCGGCGCAGTGACGGCCCGCTGGACCGTCCCCTGCACCACCTGCCTGGTGCGGGGCATCCACTGGGACGGGGCAGCCCTGTGGGCCAGCAATTTCGCGGAAGACACCCTGGTTCGCATCGATGTGCAGACCGGCGCGATGAGCGCCTTCCCCGCCGGGGCGGGCAGCCCCACCCTGCTCGCCTCCGACGCTGGCGGGCTGCTCGTCCTGCACCAGAGCCTGGCCGGGCAGAGCGTGGTCCTCACCCGGCACGACCCCGCCGGCGGGGAGCTGCTCGGTGGCGTGGAGGCCGCCGCCTTCCCCACCGCCATGCTGGCCCAGGGGGGCGACCTCTGGCTGGCGCTGCGTGGAGAGGCCACCAGCGCGCTGGTTCACTACGACCTGCCCTCGCTGGCCGAGACCTGGCGCGTGGAGGCCGCGCCGATCAACGACCTGCTGCTCGCCGGGGGCAGCCTGTGGAGCGCGGACTTCACCGACGACACCGTCACCCGGCGCGACCCCGCCACCGGGGACGTGCTGGATGTCTACCCGGCGGGCGATCTGCCTCAGGCCCTCGCCTACCAGGACGGGCTGCTGTGGGTGGTCAACCGCCGTGCTGGCTCCCTGACCCGGCTGTGGGTCGGCCCCTGACCTCCGGGCCGTGCTGCCCATCACGCATCCGGCGCATCGTCCGCCCCCGGAGCAACCGGCTCGATGCCCAGCAAAGCCTGCCGGCGGCCCTCCGGCATCGTCAGCACCCACCACAGCACCCCCGCGCTGACCAGCACCGGGGCGATGCAGGCCGCCACAAAAAAGGACGCGATGGTGCTCAGGCCCAGCGCCGCGCCCAGCGCCCACAGCCCGCCGGCCGCCACCAGGTAACCAACCAGCACCACCAGCCCCAGCACGATGCCGCGCACAAGCGCCTGCTGCCTGGGCATGCCGTGCATGTCGCTCATCATTCCCCCGCCCGCGCCCTCAGGACCATGTCCACAGCCAGGTGTTGTCGAACAGGCAGTTCACAAAAGTGCCATCGAAGCTGAGCGCCGCGATCCCCACGCCGCCCGCCACGGCTTCGCTGGGCCGCACCGTCGCCAGCTCCCCGTTCAGGTATACCCACACCCGGTCCCCCAGCGCCACCAGGACCGCCCGGTCCTGGTTCTCCTGCGGGCTGGCCGGGCGCTCTGCGGCGTAATAGGCTGGCTGGAAGCCATCCAACGCCCACTCTGCCACGCCGTACCCGCCCAGGCCGTCCAGGAAGAACAGGCTGTAGCGATCCGCGCCCTCCTGCCGGAAGATCAGCCCGCAGCCGTTTTGCGGGCTGTCGCTCTCCAGCGTCACCGTCGCCCCCATCACAAAATCCGCCACGGTGCGCCCCTGGCCCAGTGGCAGCGTCTGCATCCCGGCGCGGGAGGTGCTGGTGAAGCTGTCCGGCACGAACATCACCTGGCTGGCCCCCGCCGGCACGACCCTGCGCCCCACCAGTTCCTCAACGATGGCCGCCGGGTCGCGGGACTGCCAGGAGGCCAGCGGCTCCCCGCTCCCCTCCTCCACCCCCACCACGGTCGGCGGCAGCGGCACGGTCGCCAGCAGGTTGTCGTAGTGCAGCAGCGGCATCACCTCCTGCTGGTCAATCGTCCCCGTGCCCAGCGCCACCGTCCCCGGCTCCTGGTGGACTTCGGCGGTCAGCGTGCCCAGGCGAACGCCGTTGTAGAAGAACGCGAACTCGTTCCCGTCCATCAGCACGCCCAGCACCGCTTCTTCCGGCGGCTCGCTGAGGGCCGGGTGCTCCGTCCAATCCTGGATGTGCAACCATGTAGAAGCGCCCGCGCGGGCCATAAAGGCCCAGTCCCCCCGGCTGCTCACCGAGAACAGGTAGTAGCTGGTGGGGCTGGTCTGGCGGAAGATCAGGCCGTATTCCCAGTAATCCGGCTCGTTGTCGATGGCCGCCTCCACCTGCACGTAAGCCCGCAGCGGCAGCCGGACGGCGTCCTCCGGCGCGGCCCACACCAGGGCGTTGCTCGCGGCGGCGGCCAGCACCAGCTCCCCCTCGCCCTGCTCCACGGCCACCAGGTCGCTGCCGTCCGCCGACCACGCCCGCTCCCCCGAAAAGGAATCCCACAGCAGCGGCGCGGCGTAGGCGGGCAGCAGCGTCAGGGCAAATTCCCCCGCCGTGTCGCCCTCCTCAAAGCCATAACGAGTCACGCGGATGGTCACCGTCTCGTCACGCGGCACCTCGACCCCCTCCAGCGCCGCGTCGATGCGCTCCGGGTAGGCGATGTCGTCGTTTTCCCCCAGCAGCCGCCCGCTCTCGTCGATGACCTGCACGTAGGGGTCCAGGTTGCCCGCCACCGCCTGCACCAGCACGCTGATCGCCCCGCTCTGCCGGGCCGTATACTGCCAGCGCGCCTCCGGCGTCTCGTCGTCGATCCGGCCAAACACCGTCTGCATCAACTGGATGGCCTCCGCCCCCTCCTGCGCCTGCGCCCCAGGAGCCAGCAAGGCGAGCAGCCACGCCCCAACCAGCAGCCAGCGCCACACAGGCCAGCGGGCCATCTCACACCTGGAACGAATCACGATGCCGCCAGATCTCCCCCCACAACAGGATGAAGTCCTCGGTCGTCAGCTCCGCCCCGTTCCGCCAGCGCTCGTCCTCCGCTTGCAGCAGCCGACGTTGCTCCCCGGCCACCCGCAGGCTCAGCCGCCCGTCGCTCAGCGAGCTTCTGGGCACCAGCGGGGTGAAGACCTCAAAGTGCTCCAGGCGGTCGCTGTGCTTGGGGTTCAGGAAGGTATACACCGTGAGCTGCTTCTCATCCTGCAACAGTTGGGCCGCCAGGCATACGTGCCCCTTGGGCACCCGCCCCCGGCGGCGGATGGTGAACCGCCAGGCCAGCAGGTTGATCCGCGCCCCCCAGGCAATGACCTGGTCGGGCCGGTCCTTCTCCCGCAGGATGAGGTACTCGTCGTCCACCAGCAGCGCCCGCTTGCTCGGCCAGTAGCGCTTCAGCAATCGGTCGCTCAGGAAGGCCGTCCCCACCGAGGCCAGGATGGCCGCCGGGAGCAGGCACAGGCCAAGCTGGGAGCCGCGCAGCGCCAGCGCGTCCAGCAATTGGGGGCCGCCCCACAGCGCCAGCACCAGCGCGGCAATGGCCAGCAATGGCACTGCCACGCGGATGCCCAGGTGTTCCACGTCCACCGGCAGGTGTCTCATCCTGCCCTCGTCGTATCCCGTTGTGGAAGGAGCAACAGGCGCGTCCCGCATCGGTCCCTACCCCGCACTCGCTGATTGCCGCATGGTCCCCGCCTGGGAACGGGCCGATTCTAACACAGATCGCCACGCAACGGCACGCATTTCCCCCGCCTCCACAGAACGCCCAAACAAACCTGTATACCTTACCGAATCGGGCCGCATTGTCAGAATAAGCGCCTTCGAGTATCGTCTATGGTAGGGCAAGAGCCAGCAGACATACCAAGGGAAAAAACGCCATGTTCCGCCCACCCCTCACCATCGGCATCGAAGAAGAATACCAGATCATCGACCCCCAAAGCCGCGCCCTGACCTCCTACGTCCAGCAGCTCATGAACCGGGGGCGCGTCGTGCTCGGCAACCAGATCAAGCAAGAGTTTATGCAGTCCCAGATCGAGGTCGGCAGCCACATCTGCCGCAACATCAAGGAGGCCCGCCAGGAGATCGTCCGCCTGCGCCGCACCGTCTCCGAGGTGGCCGCCGAGCACGGGCGCGTCATCGTCGCCGCCTCCACCCATCCCTTCTCCCGCTGGCACGAGCAGGAGATCAGCGAGGGCGAGCGCTACGAGGACCTGCAAAACGACATGCAGGAGGTCGGTCGCCGCCTGCTGATCTTCGGCATGCACGTCCACCTGGGCTTCGGCAAAACCCCGGAGGCGCTGGAGCTGCTCATCGAGATCGAAAACCAGTTGCGCTACTTCCTGCCCCACATCCTGGCCCTCAGCACCAGCTCGCCCTTCTGGCACGGGCGCGACACCGGCCTCAAGAGCTACCGCAGCATCGTTTTTGAGAGCCTCCCCCGCACCGGCATCCCCCCCACCTTCGACTCCTTCGCCGAGTACGAGAACTTCATCAACGTGCTGGGCAAAGTGGGTTCGCTGGGCGGACGCAAACATCCCTATGAGGTCGATCCCACCAAAATCTGGTGGGATGCCCGCCCCCAGCCCTCGCTCGGCACCCTGGAGGTGCGCATCGCCGACATGTGCACCACCGTGGACGAGGCCATCTGCATCGCCGCGCTCATCCAGTCGCTGGCCGCCAAGCTGCTCAGGCTCCGCTACCAGAACCAGAGCTGGCGCATCTACCGCAGCAAGCTCATCGAGGAGAACAAATGGCGGGCCGTGCGCTATGGCATCGAGGGCAAGCTGATCGATTTCGGCATCCTGGAGGAGGTGCCCATGCGCTTCCTGGCCCAGGAATTGCTGGAGCTGGTCGACGATGTGGTAGACGAGCTGGGCACGCGCCAGGACGTGGAGTATGTCCACACCATCCTGGAGAAGGGAACCAGCGCCGACCGCCAGCTTGCCACCTACCGCCGCGCCGTGGCCGCTGGCGCTACCCCGCAGGAGGCGCTGATCCAGGTCGTCGACCAGTTGATCGCGGAGACGGCTTGTGGCTGGGAATGATCCCCCGGTCCCTTACAATGCCTCTGCCTCGCGCTCCTTTTCGGCGATGAAGATCGCGCGTCCGGTCTGGTCGTTGTACGGGTCAAAGGGCGTCAGATAGGGGTCGATCACGCTCTGTACGTGGAAGCCGGTGCGTTGCAGCAGCGTGCCCACCGCCTGCAGGGCGTAGCCGCGCAGCACGTGCGTCTCGTCGTCGCGCTGCCATTGCTCGCCATCGCGCTGGTAGATGATGTAGGCGCGGGTGTTGGCGGAGGTCTCAAAGCTGAAGCGGCTGCGCACCAGCACCGTCAGGGCCTCCGGGTCGTCGTAGAGCACCTGGTCCCCGTTGCCCCACTGCTCCAGCAGGCCCTGGATGGTCACCAGATCGAAGAGGAAGGTCTTGCCCACCGCCAGGGCATGGTTGGCGGCCCGGAACACCATCTCCAGGTCGCGGATGCTGCGCACCTCGTTCAGGGTGTTCATGCTCAGCACCAGGTCGAAGCCCGTGCCCACGTCGAGCCGCGCCATATCTCCCTGCTGCCAGTCCACGGCCACCCCCTGCTCGCTCGCCAGCCGTTCTGCTTCCGCCAGCATGGCCGCCGACTGGTCCACCGCCGTCACGCGGAAGCCGTTGAGCGCCAGCCAGCAGCTCGTCTCGCCGATGCCGCAGCCGTATTCCAGGATGCGCCGCCCCACCCAGCCGTCGGACTGAATCTTGCCGAACAGCCGCTCGCGGAGCTGCTCGCTCTCCGCGTTCAGCTTTGCCGCTTTGTAGACGCGCGCCAGGGCCGTATAGGTATCTGCCATTGCGGTTTTTCTGTCTCCCCCGTCAGTTCAGCGCCCCACCCCACCGGCCATGCCGGTCACTGGCGGATCAATTCAGCAGAGCTAAAGACCTCCTGAAACGGCAGCGAGAAGATCACCACGCTCTGCACCGCGCCCATGTCAAATTCTGGCGGCAGCCGGTAATGCTGGTCGCCCACCGTGCCCTTCAGCGGCCCCCAGTCGAAGCCCAGGCCCTCCACCCGCACCTCTTCCGGCGTGCGCGGCTCCGGATGGGCAGAAAGAAAGACGTGCAACTGCGGCCCGTTCCGCACCTCGAACTCCTCAAACCGGATCACCCAACTGCCGTCGATCTCCTGGTAAACCGTCACTGTGCCCCGCGCCCGGCGGACCGCGTCCACCTGCGTGAACGTCCCCGTCGCATACACCGTCGCCCCCTGCATCTGCGGCATGGCCTGCTCGTCCTCCGGCACTGGCGCGGGACCCATCAGCCCGGTGGCGATCAGCGCCTCGGCAAAGGCGCGGTCCTCGGCAGCGATCTGTTCGATCACCGGCTGCTCCTCCGGCGGCAGCGCGTCCAGGCCGGGCAGAGTCTCGCCGGGCGGCGGCGTGTTGACCAACGGCCACCACAGCGGGAAGGCGAACAGCCCCAGCACCATGATCGCACCGAGCGCCAGAATAGTCCAGCGTACACGCATACAATCCCCGTCAGCTCACTGGCCTGGCCGGGCCACCGCCGACGCCCGCCAGCAGGCCCCACAACCCGCACAGGACTTAACCGCTGCTCACTTTAGAGCGGCACAGCACCGAGTGGTGTATAATAAACAAAACCCGGCGTAAGCTGGCTAGAGTATAGCACGTCCGCGCACGCAGTAAATTATCCTGGCAGACAGCTAGGGGGGTGCTGCCCGGTGAGTCTGTGGACGCTTCCTGAGATTCAGCCTCAAATCGTGACCCGCCCCGCTTTTGATAGCGAGCTTGGCCCTGCCCCCACGCCCCGCTTTGCCTGCTCGCGGTTGCGCGCCCTGCTGGATGCGCTCCAGGACACCGTCGCCGCCCAGGTCCGGGAACAGGACCCCGCCGCGCCCGCCAACATCATCCTGGCCGCCCAGCAGCAGGCCACCGAGGCCTGGCTGCGCCTCCTGGACGACTCCTGGCCGGAGGCCCCGCTCCGCTTCACCCGCGACCTGCTGGAAAAACGTGACTGCCGCTGCTCCGCCGAGTTCTACTACCTGGCCGGTCGCTACGCCCGCGCGCTCACCGACGACGACGCCTTCAGCCAGCACCATGCCGGGGCCTTGCTCGCCGGCTGGCTGGATGCCCTGGACAAAGGCCTTCCCGTGCGCTTCGCCTACCGGGCGCTGCTGGAGGCCCTCTCTCGCAGCGCCGAGGTGGACCTGCGGCTCACCCGCCTGGGCTGGCGCTCGGCCAGTGCAGAATGGCACGCCGGGCCGGAGCTGGCCCAACTCCCAGAGGCCTATCACCAGGACTACCTGCGCGCCCACAGCGCCCTCTACCGCAACCTGCTCGGCATGGTCCCCCCCAGGCTGGAGGGCGACCTGCCCGCCCAGGTCACCGAGACCCAATCCATGCTGCGCGGAGACCCCGCCTTTCGCTGGGACCTGCACTGGGATGCGGCCATCCTGCCCGCCGGCTGGCATTTCTGGGTGGGGGTCGGCCTGTCCCTGGTGCTCGTCCTGCTGGCCCTCTTCGGCAGTCCGGACCTGCGCTGGCTGGCCTGGTTCGCCCTGCTGCCCGCCGTCGTCGCCGGATTCTGGAGCCAGCAGGCCCGCCTCCGCAGCACCCTGGCCCGCCAGCAGGCCAGGCTCGCCGAGCAGGGCCAGCAGGCCCAGGTCCACGCCAACGCCATGGAGCTGGTCTCCACCGCCCTGCAGGAGGCCAACGAGGCCCTCCAACGCCAGGTGGAAAACCTCACCGCCCTGCGCGATGTCACCCTCAAGATGGGCACCATCCTGGACCGCCAATCCCTGCTCAACGCCACCATCGAGATCGCCACCGGCCTGCTGCGCTTCGACCGCGTCATCGTCTTCATCGTGGACCAGGAGCGCCAGGCCCTCACCTTTGGCGCCATCAGCCACCCCGCCCCCTCCCCGGAGGAGCAGTTCCAGTTGGAGCAGATCGAGATCCCCCTCTCCGCTGGCGACGACCTCAAGCTGCTGGCAGAGTGGAGCGTCGGGCGGTCCGTGCTGGTTCAGGAGGGGGCCAGGCTCTACCGGGAGGACTACGGCTGGGTCTTCAGCCTGCTGGAGCTGGATCACTTCTTCAGCGTCCCGCTCATTATCGGCACTACCCTGCTCGGCGTCATCATCGTGGACAACCACTTCACCCGCCTCCCCATCAACGAGGAGGCCCGCAGCCTCCTGGAAGCCCTGGGGGCCAACATCGCCATCGCCCTGGAAAACGCCCGGCTCTACCAGATGACCGATGAGCAGCTCAGCACCCACGTCAAAGAGCTGGACATGGTCCGCCAGATAGACCGGGAGCTGAACGAGGCCCTGAGCTGGGACCGCGTGCTCTACATGACCATCGATTGGGCGCTGCGCCTCACCGGCGCGCATGGCGCCTCCCTGGCCATGGTGGACCACGACACCCGCACCCTGCGCATCGTCGCCGCCTACGGGCTGGATGTCCCCGAAGCGGAGCTGCTGCAAGCCACCTACACCTTCGACCAGGAGGTCATGGGCCGCGTGGCCCGCTCCGGCGACCCGGTCGTCATCGACGATCTGGCCGATAACCCGGAGGCCATCGCCCACTCCCAGCAGGCGCGCTCCTACCTCTCCGTGCCCATCCGCCGCCGGGGCCGTGTCATCGCCGTCCTCAACCTGGAAAGCCCCCGCGTCAACGGCTTCACCCCCGAACACCTGGAGCTTACAGAGCGCCTGGCCAGCCGCGCCTCCGTGGCCCTGGATAACGCCCGCCTCTTTGAGGCCACCCAGCGCGAGCGCGAAAAGCTCTCCAGCATCCTGGCCAAAACGGTCGATATCGTCATCGTCGTCGATTTCGACCGGCGGCTGATCTTGCTCAACGAGGCAGCCATCGCCGCCTTCAGCCTGAACCCCCGCGAGCAGTACGCGGGCCGCCTCTTCGAGGAGGTCTTCGCCCACACCCCGCTGGAAGCCATCCGCCAGCACCTCATCGCCCAGACTCAGCGCATCCCGGTGACGGAGGAGACCATCATCGCCGACCAGCGCTACTTCCGCACCTACATCACGGCCAACGAGCAGGTCGGCTGGGTCATCGTCATGCACGATGTGACCCCCTTCAAGGAGACCGAGCAGCTCAAGAACGAGCTGATCGCCACCGTCTCCCACGACCTCAAGAACCCCCTCAGCGTCATCAACGGCTACATCGAGTTGCTGGCCATGTACCCGGACCGCAGCGCAGAGTTTATGCGCATGATCAAGCGCTCCATCCGCACCATGCGCCAGTTGATCGACGACCTGCTGGACCTGGCGCACATCGATGCCGGCCTGGAGCTGCGCGCCGAGCCGCTCGATCTCAGCACCGTCATCCAGGACTCGGTGACGAGCCTGAAGAGCCTGGCCGAGGAAAAAAGCCTCGACCTGGAGGTGTCCATCCCGCCGGACCTGCCGCTGGTCCACGCCGACGAGAAGCGGCTCCGCCAGATCGTCGTCAACCTGCTCAGCAACGCCATCAAATACACGCCCCCGGAGGGGCGCGTCGCCGTGCGCGCCGAGGCGCGGGATACCATGGTCATGGTCTCGGTGGAGGATAACGGCCTGGGCATCAGCCCGGAGGACCAGGCTCATGTTTTCGAGCGCTTTTACCGGGTCCGCCGCCCGGAGACCGACGGCATCGAGGGCACCGGGCTGGGCCTGGCCATCGTCAAGAGCCTGGTGGAGGCCCACGGCGGCAAGCTCGGCCTCCAGAGCCACCTGGGCGAAGGCTCCACCTTCTACTTCACCATCCCCCGCTCAGCCGTGCAGATCGATCCCCAGGCCGTGCCTGAAACCCCCATGGCGGACGGGCCGGATTCAGCGGGCCGGGATGCGGTCGGCTAGGTAGTCGGGAGCGTCGTCCTCCTCCTCCCCGGCCAGCACGGCCCGCAGCAGGCGCTCCCTGTACACCGCCCCCACGCCCATCCCCACCAGCACGCCCCACCACAACTGGACAAACCGCGCCAGCAGCGTGGCAAACCCGGCCTCCGCCACCCCCAGACCGGCGACCATCTGCAACGTCACGCCGATGCTCAGGTCCGCCGCCCCCAGCCCGCCCGGCAGCGCGCTCAAAGAGCCGACCACCACGCTCAGGCTGATCACCAGCACGGCCTGCCATAAGGTCTCCGCTGTGGCGGGCTGCCCCATCCCCAGCAGGATCAGGTAGACGCCGATGCCGTCCAGGAAGTTGGCCGCCGTGCCCAGCCCGACCGCCACGCCGATGTTGCGCCAGCGTACAATCGCGTAGCTGCTGGCGTAGAAGGCCCCCAGCGGCGCGGCCAGCCGCCTCAGCAGCGGCAGCCGTGCCGCCAGCCCCAGCAGCCACAGGCACAGCGGACGCATCTGCAACACCGCGATCAGGGCCGCCAGCAGCGTCGCGGAGACCAACACCACCGGCCAGTAGGCCTCCGCCGCCAGCGCGCCGATGGCCATCGCCAGCAGGAACAACACCGCGATCCCGTCGGAAAGCCGCTCCGCCGCCACCACCGGCAGCGTGGCCGCCACAGGCGCGCCGGTCAGCCCCCGCACCACCAGCGACTTGAGCGCCTCCGCCACCTTGCCGGGGCTGAGCGACAGCACAAACCCGGAGACGAACACCGCCGCGCTGTCCTCCGCCGAAATCCCCTCCACCCCCACCACGTGCAGGTAGAAGTGCCACTTGATGAAGCGCAGCGCCCAGTTGACCACCCGCAGCGCCAGCACCGGGGCCATGACCAGCCAGGGGAAGGCCACCGCCTGCTCCAGCAGTTTGCTCACGTCGCTGAGCAGCATGGTGGCCGCCACCACGCCAAAGCCCAGCACCAGGCCAAGGGCGATCCGGTTGCGGTAGCGCTTCATCAAACGTGCCATCCTCCTCGCGCCTGCGCCCCTCCATCATAGCCGTCGGCGGCGGGCGCTGTTATAGCCCATTGCTCCTGAAGAACGCAAACGCCCGCGTCGTGCGCGGGCGCGCCTGCCGGTGTGGGCGGTACAGGACTCGAACCTGTAACCTTTCGGATGTAAGCCGAATGCTCTGCCGGTTGAGCTAACCGCCCCAGCCTCAGCCTGCTCTGCTATTTATACTATCCCAACCGTTGCCGTTTGTCTATGTTGCTTCAGCGTGGGAGGGGGCCAGCCCCGGCTCGCCCTCAGCCGCGCCGCCTTTAGCGGGGAGAATGCCCTTTGAGGTTTGGGTGAATGCCTGCTGTGCTTGAAGTGTTTGATAGAGTCGTACTCATTGCCCCGACGGAAAGACGAAGGGCGTGGGGGTCGGGATGTTCGGCGGCGCGATGGTGGGCAGCGGCGTCGTGCCGTCGCCCCCGCTGGGCATAAAAGTCGCCTGCCGCGCCCGGATCGGCTGCGGCACCACGATCAGCAGGAAGAGCAGCAGCGTCAGCAGGCCGATGAGCTGCCGTCTGCCGTCCAGCGGCGTGATGTCGTTCTGCGGCGGCGGGTGGCGCAGCCCGGTCATGCCCGCCAGAAAGGCCCAGACCAGCCACGTGGGCCAGTAGAAGAAGCCCAGCACGATCAGCGCAATGAAGACCGCGCCCGCCAGCGGCCACGCCCGGCGGCCAAACAGCGCGTAGGAGACGTGCCCCCCGTCGAACTGCCCCAGCGGCAGCAGGTTCAGCGCCGTCAGCAGCACCCCGAACCACGCCGCCAGCGCCACCGGGTGGAACAGGATGGCCCGGCTCAGGCTGCCCTCCGCCAGCGGCTCCCCCATCCACTGCAACAGCGGCGGCACACCCACCCCCCGAAAGACCAGGTAGATCGGCGCGCCGAACTCGATGGGCGGCAACAGCAGCCCGATCATAAAAAGCGGCAGCGCCACGGCCAGCCCCGCCAGCGGCCCGCTGATGCCCACGTCAAACAGGGCGCGGCGGTTGTTGAGCGGGCTGCGGATGAAGATCACCGCCCCCAGCGTGCCCAGGCTGCCCGGAATCGGCAGCGGAATGAAGAAAGGCAGCGTCACCTTGACCCGGTGGTAGCGCGCCGCCAGGTAGTGCCCCATCTCGTGCACGCCCAGGATCAGCAGCAGCGTCAGCGCAAAGGGGCCGCCGGCGGCCAACACCTCCCCCAGCGTCACCGCTTCGCCGTCCAGCAGCAGCGCCCCCGCGTACATGGTGGTGGCGATGGTCGCCAGCAACAGCGCCAGGTGCAACCACCACGGAGAGCGGCCAGAGGCGCGCAGCAGGCGGCGCAGCGGCCCCCCGCCGGTCTCCGCCTCCAGGTTGGCGGGCAGCCCCTGCACGGCCAGCACCACGTCCTGCCCCCGGTCGCGCTGCAAAAAGGGCGTGAAGCCCAGCGGTTCCAGCAGCGACGCCAGCCGCTGGTAGGCCTCGTCCGGCTCAAGCTGCAACACGCCCCGAAACGCAATGGCGTACTGCTCCCGGCGCTGCACCTCCGATTCACCCTCGATCACCAGCACGGTGCTCACCACCGCGCGCACCTCACCGATGAGCGAGAAAACGTCATCTGTACCGTCGTACTGCGAAGCTTCGTCGTAGGGGGCGGTTTCGTTGAGTGTCATCACACCTTCGGCAACATGATATTCTGCTGTTTCTGGTACTTGCCCTTCTTGTCCGCGTAGGAGACTTCGCACTCCTCGTCGGCCTCGAAGAACAACACCTGGGCGATGCCCTCGTTGGGATAGATGCGCGCGGGCAGCGGAGTCGTGTTGCTGATCTCCAGCGTCACAAAGCCCTCCCACTCCGGCTCAAAGGGCGTGACGTTCACGATGATGCCGCAGCGGGCCATGGTGGACTTCCCCAGGCAGATCGTCAGCACCTTGCGCGGGATGCGGAAGTACTCCACCGTGCGGGCCAGCGCGAACGAGTTCGGCGGGATCAGGATCGGCTCGTCGGAGACGATGTCCACCATCGAGGCCTGGTCGAAATGCTTGGGGTCCACAATCGAGGAATAGACGTTGGTGAACACCTTGAACTCGTTGGAGACGCGGATGTCGTAGCCGTAGGACGACAGCCCATAGCTGATGACCCCGTCCCGCGCCTGGCCGTCCACGAACGGCTCGATCATGCCGTGTTCCAGCGCCATCTTCCGTATCCAGTGGTCGGGTTTAAGCCCCACAAGTACCACCTTTCTATCCGTCGCCAGGTCCACGCTACCGCTACACCTGCCACTACATGAAGTCGGGGGCGCTCATCCCCATCAGCCTCAACAGCCGGTGGAACACGGTCTTCGCCGCGCGGTAAAAGCGCAGCCGGGCGCGTGCCACGTCCTCCGGCACTTCGCTGTGAAAGACGCGCACCGTCTCGTACAGCGGGTGGAACAGCCGCGCCGTGTCCAGGGCGTAGAACGCCAGTTGGTGCGGGGCCATCTCGTCCACGCAGCGCAGCAACACCTCCCCCATCTGCATCACCTGGCGCAGAAAAGCCACCTCCGCCTCCCCCAGCAGGCTCAGGTCCGCCCCCTCGTCGGAGAAGTTGCGCTCCGCAGCCATGCGGAAGATGCCCGCGCAGCGCACGTGCGCGTTCTGGATGTAGTAGACCGGGTTCTCGTTGTTCTGGGCGATGGCCAGGTCCAGGTCGAAGTCCACGTCGGTGTTGGGGCTGCGCGCCAGCAGAAAGTAGCGCACCGGGTCCGGCCCCACCTGGTCCATCACCTCGTCCAGCGGGATCACGTCTCCGGCGCGGGTGCTGCCCCGCACCAGCCGCCCGTCCTTGTAGATGCGCACCATCTGGTGGATGACCACGTGCAGCCTGGACGTGTCGTAGCCCAGCGCCTGCAAGCCGCGTGCCACCGTCTGGTACTGCGTCCCGTGGTCCGCCCCCAGGATGTTCACCAGCAGGTCAAAGCCGCGCTCCATCTTGTTGACGTGGTAGGCGATGTCCGGCAGGGTATAGGTCGGCTCGCCGGAGGCCTTCACCAGCACCCGGTCTTTTTCGTCCCCCAGCAGCGAGGAGCGAAACCACGTCGCCTCCCCCAGCCTCCCCGCTGCGGCCTCCGCCCGCTCCGCCTCGCTGGCCCCCTCCCACACCGGCGCCTCGTAGACGCAGCCCCGCTCGCGCAGCGCCTCCAGCACCCGCCAGATCGACCCGTCCTCGTAGAGGCTGTTCTCGTTGAAGTACACGTCGTGCCGCACGTCCAGCCGCAGGAGCGACTCCCGTATCCAGCGGAAGATGATCTGCTCCGCATACTCTTTGAAGGGCTTCCAGTCCTTGCCCACCCACGAGTCGCCGACCTCCTGCGCCAGCGCCCCGGCAATGTCCTTCAGATAATCGCCCGCGTAGCCCTCCTCAGGCAGTGCGGCCTCCAGGCCCAGCGCTTGCAGGTAGCGCGCCTGCAAGGTGCGCCCCAGCATCTCCATTTGCCGCCCGGCGTTGTTGAAGTAGTACTCCCGCTCCACCTGGTAGCCCAGCGCCTCCAGCAGGCGGGCCAGCGTGTCCCCGATCACCGCGCCGCGCGTGCGCCCGATGTGCAGCGGCCCGGTGGGGTTGGCGGAGACGAACTCCACCTGGGCGCGCTGGCCCTTGCCCCGCTCCAGCGTGAACAATCCCTCCCCCTCGGCGATGATGGCCTCCACCTGCTGCTTCAGCCAGCCCTCATCCAGCCGAAAGTTGATGAAGCCCGGCGGGGCCACGCTCACCGCGCCCACAAACGGCGCTTCTGGCAGATGGCGGACGATGGTCTCCGCCACCCGGAACGGCGCGCTGCGCGCCGCTTTGCCCAGTTGCAGGGCAATCGGCGAGGCGTAGTCGCCGTGCTCCGGGCGGGCGGGAGGCTGCACCTCGACGGCGGGGATGTCAAAGGCAGGCAGGTCCCCGGCGGCCTGGGCGTTTTCAATCCCCTGCCGGATCAGGCTGGCGTGCTCCTGCGGCAAAATCTTCAAGACCCTACACTCCTCAACAACCGGCTGGTCCGACCCTCAAGACCCGCGCCATTCTAGCATGGCTGGGGTCGGCTTTCAATCGCTCCACCATGCCAGGCGCGCGCCACAGCCCCGCCTCGCCCGCCCGTCAGGAGGCGGAAAGCACGAAGCGCTCCACGGCCTCGGCCACGCCGTCCTCGTCGTTGCTGGCAACCACGAAGTCGGCGGCCTGCCGCACCTGCGGCGGCGCATTGCCCACCGCCACGCCGATGCCTGCCAGCCGCAGCATCTCGATGTCGTTCTCCGCGTCGCCAATCGCCAGCACGTGGCGCGGCGCTATGCCCAGCTCGTCCAGCAGCCACCGCACCCCCGCCCCCTTAGAAGCGCCGGGCGGCAGCACCTCCAGCATGTCCGGCAGGGCCTGCACCAGCGTGGCCTGTCCATCCAGCCGGGCGCTCAGCCGCGCCCGCATGGCCGGGACCTGCGCCGCTTCGGCCAGCAAAATCAGCTTGTTGATGGGCACGCCGTCCACCACCCCGTGCAGCGAGCCGACCGCCTCAGGCAGCGGCTCGTGGTAGCGGGCCACGTCGTCGGTCCAGGCGTTACGCGCCGCCGTCAGGATGCGCGCCCCGCTATAAACCAGCAGCGGATGGCCCTCGCGCTCCGCAAAGTCGATCACCTGCCGCGCCACCTCCACGGCCAGGGTTTGCTGGTGGCGGATGGTCCCGTCGCCGTTGTAGATGACAAGCCCCTGCAGGTAGACCCCCGGCGTGGTCAGGCCCAGCCGCGCGATGGTCCCCGCCGCCGCCGCGCGCGTCTTGCCCGTCGCCAGGATGACCTGCGCGCCCCACGCCATGGCCTGCTTCAGCGCCCGCTCGTTGCGCGCGCTCAGCCGATGCTGGCTGTCCAGCAGTGTGCCGTCCAGGTCGAGGGCTATCAAGCGGATAGGGTGGGTCGTCGTCATCGTCATGCCTTCCAGACCGACATAGGGACAGAGCGCGGGGTATTTTACCCTGCCCGGAACAATTCCAGCACCCCATCCTCGCCCACCGGCACGCGGACCTCACAGGCCGTGCAGACCCACTCCCCGGTGCTGAGGGGCACCATCTCCACCGCCCCGCAGCGCGGGCAGCGCACGATCTCCCACAGAGGGCGGGCCTCCACCGGCGGCGACTCGCCCGGCTTGCGTGCCCACACCAGGTCGTAGTCGATCTGCCAGCGCTCGACCCGGATGTCCACCAGGCCCAGCTCCTCCTGCATCAGCGCCAGCAGCGTCTCCGTGGAGAATATCCTGCCGGGCATCAGCAGCCGCGCCGTGCGCCCCCGCCGGTTGGTGATCAGCAACGTCCCGCCGCCCCGCACCACGCGCACCAGCTCCCGCAGCCCAACCCTGGGGTGCGGCAGGAATTCCAGCGCCTCCAGGCAGGTGACCAGGTCGAACGTCTCGTCCGGGAAGGGCAGCTTCGCCGCCGTGTGCCACACCAGGTCGTAGCGCCGGGGGCACCCGGCCAGGTTCACCGCCGCCTGGAACAGCATCTTGCGGCTCAGGTCCAGCCCCACCACCTGCCCCTGGAAGTCCTCCTGCTCCAGCAGCGCCAGGGGCAGGCGGCCCGTCCCGGTCGCCACGTCCAGCACCAGCGGCGCGCGCAGGGACCGCAGCCGGTTGATGATCGGGCGTGCCAGAAACAGCGTCTCGTACGTGCGGTCGAAGCTCTTGATCCGGTCGTAGCGCCCGGCGTAGAGGTCGTAGAGCCAGATCACCACCCGCCAGCCCAGGTACACGCCCTCGGTCTTGATCAGCAGGTACCACCCCAGCGCGGCCAGCAGGGCCGCCAGCAGGGCCGCCCCCAGGATTCCCGCCAGCGTCACGGTCTCCTCACCTGCGCGTCAGCCGTCCCGTCTCTCGCAGCCAGGCCTCGGCCTGGGCCATCCCCTCCGCCAGCGGCACGCGCGGACGCCAGTCCAGCAGCCGCGCCGCCTTCGCCATGCTGTAGACCTTCCGCCCCGCCAGCACCGCCCTCCCCATCCCCCGCACCGGCTGCGGATTGCCCCCCAGCCGCAGCAGCGGCTCCACCAGGGCGGCTGCCGCCGCCAACAGCGGCAGGGGAACCGGCACCAGCGCCTGGTGCCCGGCCATCGCGGCGTAGGCCCCCAGGAACTCCCGCCAGGTCGGCGGCGGGTCCGGCGTCGCGTTGAAGGCCTCCCCCCCCGCGCGCGGATGCGCCGCCGCCGTGACCAGCAGGTCGATCACGTCATCGATGTAGATCGCCGGGCAGAAGCCCTGTCCGTCCCCCGGCAGGGGAGCCGGTCGGCGCTGCATCAGGTCAAACAGCTTCCCCGTCCAGAAGCCTGAGCGCGGCCCATAAACCATCCCCGCCCGGATGACCGTCACCGCCGGGCCAGGCTCCGTCGCCCGCTCCCACAGCAGGCGCTCGCCCAGCGCCTTGCTCTGCCCGTAATGCTCCGCCCCTGGCCGCAACGGCACGCCCTCGTGGATGACATCCGGCGTGGCGTAGCCATAGACCGCGATGCTGCTCACGTGCACCAGGCGGCTGGCCCCGGCCTGCTGCGCCGCCTGGAGCAGCCGCCCCACCCCGGCCACGTTGACCGCGTACTGGACCGCCGCCGGGCCGCCCGTGGCCGCCCCCACGCTGAAGACCACCCCGCAGCCCTGCGCCGCCCGGCACAGCGAGTCGCCGTCCAGCAGGTCGCCCACCACCGGCTCCGCGCCCAGCGCTGCGACCCCTGCCCCCTTCGCCTGGGAGCGCACCAGCCCCCGCGCGTGCGCCCCCTCCCGCACCAGCCGCGCCACCAGCGCCCCGCCGATGAAGCCGCTGGCCCCCGTCACCAGCACGCGCTCCCCCGCCAGCGCCATGCTCACCGCCCTTCCCCGGCCCCCTCAGGCCCCGCCGAGAGCCGCATCAGCGCCCGTACCATGTTCAGCGCAGGCTTCGGCGCATAATCGACCGTCCACAGCCCAAAGTGGTGCGCTGCGCTGTCCGGGTCGGGGCACGCCGGCGGGATGCAGGTGGCCTCCGGCGGGAAGTCGAACGCCGTCCAGATCAGCCAGCCCGCGATGCCCTCGAACTGGGCGGCCTGGATCGCCTCGCGCAGCAGACGGCTCTGCTCGTGCGGGTCGAAGTGGTACGTGCTGTAGCCGAACTCCTCCAGCAAGATCGGCTTGTCGGTCTGGCTGCGCAGCAGCGCAATCCGCATGCGCAGGCGCAGCGCGTCGTCCCAGTGATAGAAGCTCACGAAATCGACGTAAGGGATGGTCGCCTCGGCGTCGCGGTGCCAGCCTGCCGTGATCAGGTGGCGCCCGTCGTGCTCGCGCACCAGCGCCGCCGTCTCGGCCAGCCAGCTCAGCACCGCGTGGCGGTCAAAGCCGCCCCCCGCGCTGTAGTCCAGGTCGCCTTCGTTGCGCAGGTCCCAGGCCAGGATGGCCGCCTCCTCCCGGTAGCGCCCCACCAGGAAGACGACCTGGGCGCTGCTGTGCGGCGGGCTGCTGTAGAGCGGGTAGGCCGTCAGGTCCGGCAGATCGTTGAGCGTCACGATCAGGCGGAAGCCCCGCTCGGCAGCAGCCCGGATCACCCCGTCCAGCCGGGCGAACGCCTCCGCCACGGGGACCGCCCCGCTCCCCGGACAGGTGAACAGCGCCCCGTGCCACAGGAACAGCCGCAGCGTGTTGAACCCGGCCTCCCGCAGCAGGCCCAGCTCGTAGCGCACTTCCTCCAGGTCGGCCTCGCTCAGGAAGCGCCGCCAGGGATGGCGCAGGGGGTAATAGTTGACGCCCTGCACCGCGTACACCGCGTCGCCCACCACAAAGTAATCTCCCTCAACCGCCACAAACCCGGCCATGTCGGACGGCTCGTAAGGGGGCAGGGAATCCAGCGCCGCCGCCACCTCGGCGGGCGAGCAGGTCGGCAGCGGGGCCGGGGTGTAGATGCCCAGCCCGCGCAGCGCCTCCGCCGCCTCGCTGCCCTCTGGGCGCAGCGCCAGCGCCGCCTCGTATTGGGCCGCCGCTTCCTCCGCCTGCCCGGCCTCCTCCAGGCTGCGCCCGTAGTTGTAGTGCGCGGCGTAGAGCTTGGCCGTGCTCGGCTGGTCCGCGCAGTCCGCGCCCTGCACCATCAGCAGCTCCAGCAGTTGGATCGCGCGCGGCCAGTCCGCGCCCCACGCGGCGTCGACCGCCGCGCATACCGCCGCCGGGTCGGCGGTGTCCAGCGTGGGGACGGCGGTCACCGGCGTGAGGGCGACCTCAAAAGGCGTCGCCCCCCCGCACGCCGCCAGCCAGATCGGCAGCAAAGCCGCTAAAAGGAGCACGGTCCGGCGCAGCAACGAACGACTCATGAGGGGATGGTTTCAGCCGCCGAGACGACCACACCCTGCGTGTCCACAGCCAGCGTCCAGGAGCGTGCGGCCAGCCCCTGCACGGCGAAGGCCGCTTCCATGGCGCTGGCCACCCGGCGGTGGTTGTACAGGGCAAAGGCCAGCAGCGCCGGTCCCCTGCCGCAGACGGACACCCCGACCGCGCCTGCCTCGCGGGCGGCCTTCACCGCCGCCTCAAAGCCGGGGATGGCCTTCCCTACGTGGGGCGTCAGCAGCCGGTCGTCCAGCGCGCGGCCCAGCAGCTCGAAGTCCCCCTCCCGCAGCGCGTCCACCACCAGCCCCAGCCGACCCAGGTTGTAGACGGCGTCGGCCAGGGCCACTTCCTCAGGGGCCGTGATCGCGCCCGCGCCGCCCCCGGCGATCTGCGGGACCACCACCACCACCCGGATCGTCCCCACCTCCACCCGCCGGTGGAGCACGCCCTGCTCCCCGCTGCCGCACAGCGTCAGCCCCCCCAGCATGGCCGCCACCACGGCGTCGGGCCGCCCCACGATCTCCGCCCCCATCGCGATCAGGTCCGCGCGGCTCAGCGCCATGTCCATCAGGTTGTTGGCCCCCACCAGCCCCGCTACGGTCATCGCCGCCTCTGCGCCCAGGCCCGCCCCCAGCGGGATGTTGTTGCGCACCACCAGGCGCAGCCCCAGCGGCGCGTCCTCCAACCGCTGGAACACCCGCACGGCAGCGTACATCACCGGGTGCAGGCAATCTGGCGTCAGGTCGGCGCTGCCCTCCCCCACCGTCTCGATCACCAGCCGCGTGTCGCTCCGCTCCACGAACGTCGCCGTCACGTGCAGGGCCAGGGCCAGGCTCAGGCTCTCCACGCCCGGTCCCAGGTTGGTGCTCACGGCAGGCACGGTGACCTTGGCTTTGCGCATCACTCGCCTCCGCCGCGCTCAGAGCGCCTCGGCCAGCGGCAGCACGAACGTGAAGACGCTGCCCTCGCCATACGTGCTCTCCACCCAGATCCGCCCCCCGTGCCGCTCCACAATGGTGCGGGCCACGGTCAGCCCCAGCCCGCCCCCCGGCAGGCCGCGCACATACTCATCGTTGGAGCGGTACATGCGGTCGAATATCTTGTCCATCTCGCTCGCCATGATCCCGATGCCGGGGTCGGCCACGCTGCAAAATGCCTGCTCGTCGTCCTGCCAGGCGTGAATCGCCACCGACTGCTCCGGGTGCGAGTAGAGGATGGCGTTGTGCAGCAGATGATAGACCACCTGCCGCAGCCGCATCGGGTCGCCCATCACCACTGGCATCGGGTCCTGCTTGGAAACCGCGATGGTCACCCCCCGCATGCGGGCAAAGGTCGCCAGCTCGTCCACCACGCTGGCGACAATCGTGCTCAGTTGCACCGGCACGTGCTCCAGCGGCATCCCCGCCTCGATCCAGGCCAGGTCCACCAGCGTCCCGATCAGGTCGTAGAGCTTCTGCGCCGTCTGCCGGATGCGGGTCAGGAAGCGCTCCTGCTTCTCGTTGACCGCCCCAAACTTGGTGACCAGCTCCGCGAAGCCCTCCAGCGCCGAGATCGGATTGCGCAGGTCGTGGGCGATGGTGCGCACCAGCGCCTCCCGCCGCGAATCCAGCTCGCGCCGCTCCGTGACATCGTGCAGAATGACGATGCGCCCGCCGTCCTCCAGCGTGGTCCCAAAGCCCACTGCCAGCCGCTTCTCCGGCAGCCGCACGTCGTAGGTCATGTTGTCCAGCAGCGTCAGCAGGTTGATCAGCACCCGGTTCTCCGGGAACGCCTCGCCTGGCAGCTTGCCCAGGCACTCCTCCGGCGTCAGGCGCAGCATGGCCGCCGCCGCCGGGTTCATGCGCAGGACCCGCCCTTCCGCATCCAGCATGATGATCCCGTCGGAGACCGTGCGGAACAGGTAGTCGTAGCGCTCCTGAAGGGCCGCGTAGCTTGTGCGTTCGGAGGTTTGAGGTTTTGGGGTATGCATCGTCAGGCTAACCGGAGAAACCACCCGCGCCGACAATCCGGCTCCCTACCCGGTCCACAGGCCTACGACTCACCCGCCGGATCGGGCGAGTCCCCGTTGCCGCTCTGCACGGTGATCGTGACGGTGCGCGTCTGCCGCCTGGGCCTCGGCGACGGCGGCGGACCTGGTCGTGGGGGAGTCTCCCTGCGCCCGGCCTGCTCCGGGGCCTGCGGGTCCTCCACGGCCTGCCAGCGGGCGCTCCGCACCCGTTTCTGGTGGCCGGAGGGGAACGTGATGCGCGCCCCCTTGGCCGTGCGCTCCACCGTCACCCCCAGGTGCCGCACCCGCACCGGCCACGGCAGCGCATAGTCCCCCCCCACCCACACCCTGCCCGGCGAGATGATGCGCACGCCCATCAGCCGCCACAGCAGGTGCAGCGGCACCACCCCCCCGATGGCATCCACCTCGCCCAGCCCTTCCGGCGCGTCGGGGTTGTAGGCTTCTCGGAACCCCTTCTCCGTGCGCAGGCAATGAATCTGCCCCGCCAGGATGCGCTCCAGCAGCGCCGCCGCCAGGTCCGGGCGTCCGGCCTCGATCAACCCCTCGCCCAGCATCACATTCCACAGCAGCCGGACCCCGCCGCTGCCGTCGCGGTTGGCCGGGTCGTAGGCCGCCTCCTGGGCGGGGCAGGCGGGCAGCCCTCCCGCCCGCCAGTAGCGCGCCGGATCGGTGATCGTCTCCACCAGCGCCTGGCTCCGCGCTGCGTCGCCGGGGCCTGCCCACAGGGGCAGCAGCAGGCTCAGGTCCTGGCGCGTCCAGTCCACGCTGCTCACCTGCACCGTATAAACCCGGCTCAGGCCCTCCGTGGTCACCCGGTCCAGGCGGGCATAAACGCGCTCCGTCGTGGCCGCGCCAAAGCCCCGGTACCACAGGAAGGCCTCCACCGGCAGCCCCTCGCTGACCGCCGCCCCATCGGCATCCACGCCCTCCAGCGTCACCCGCAGGGCGGGCCTGTGGTCGCGCCCGCCCAGCACGCGCACCACCAGCCGGTTCGGCGGGTCCAGCGCCTGCCCGGTAGTCATCACCTCCCCGCCCTCGCCCTCCGCCAGCAGGCCGCCCCCCGTCGTCACGTGCGTGTCGCGGTCCCGGTAGTGAAAGCTGCCGCTCGCGTCGCGCCACATGGCGGCCAGGTGTTGCCGCAGGCCGCGCAGCCGCTTCTCGATGGCCGCTTTGGCCGCCTTCTTGCCCAGCAGGTCCGCCATCTTGAGCAGGCTGCGCCCCTCGCGGATCAGGTAGGCGGCCAGGTCCGGCGTTTCCGCCTTGCTCACGTCCACGTTCTGCGCCCAGCGCCGGAACGGGGCGAACGTGGGGTTGTCCCCATAGTCGCTCTGCTCGATGCTGGCCCACTCCGGCAGCCCGTCGCCGTCGCGGTCCACGTCCCGCCCAAACCAGCGATGGAAGAAGCGCACCAGGCCGGGGAACACCTCCCCCAGGAACGCGCGGTCCTCCGTGTAGGCATACACGTTGAGCGCCGTCGTCGCCAGCAGCGGCATGCTCAGCATCCCCTGCCGCTGCCCGCCCAGGCCGGGCCGCCAGTCGATGAAGCCGTCCGGCCCGCTGGCCGCCAGGTAGTTGCGGATGACGCCCATCGCCAGCTCCGGCGCGGCGGGCGCCACCGCCGGGAGCGCGATGTAGGCCTCCGCCGCCATCTGCCCGCGCCACCCCCGGCTGTGGTCGCTGCCGTCGCCCCGTGGGCTGTAGCCCTGCCCCGGCAGGCGCGCCAGCACGAACGAGGGGTGAGGAAGCTGCTCGGTCGGCCCCACGAAGCTGCCCAGCGTCACCTTGTAGCTGAAGGCAATCGCCGCGTCGCGGGCCGCGTCCCCCGTCTCGATCTGGGGAGTCGTGGCATTGATCGCGCCCAGCCGCTCCAGGTGCGCGGCCCAATCCTCCTCGTGCAGCCAGTGATAGGCCAGCGCCAGCGAATCCTCCCTGTCGGGCCGCCCCGCGTGAACCCAGCGCACGTTGACCTGGCCGCCGGGCGGCACGGTCAGCCGCGTGGCCAGCTTGGGGCTTTGGAAGGGGTTGGCGTCGCCGCCGTCCGGCGCTATCTCCATCAGGACGACCGGTTGCAGGTTGCCCACGTCGCGCAGGTGTAGCGCCTGCCGCCCGTCGTCCAGCACCAGGATGTCGATCTGCCCTGCTTCCTGCGCGGTCATGAACTGCGCAAACAGGTCCACCCCCACCGCCCTGGGGCGCTCGCCCCCGTTGCGGGCCTCGTTGTGGAAAGTAAACCGCCCCCCTACCGCGTGGGATTCCATCACCCAGTATTCCGCTTGCAGCGCCAGGTGGGGCGCGGGCCGCGCCGCAAGCCGCAGGTAGCTGGGCCAGAACGTGCGCACGGTGGGCGGCTCCGCGTAGGCGTTGGCCTGGTAGATCACGCGCCCGTCGATCACCCACATCGGGACCAGCCGGGCCAGCCCGCAACGCCCTCCGTAGCGCGTCTGCAGCGCCAGCGCCGGCGACTCCCCCTCCCCCAGAACCAGCTCCCAGATTTGGTCGTCGGCGTAATCCGTCTCAAACAGCCGCACATCTGCCGCCAGCCGCAACGTCATCGGATCAGCCGCCGTAAGCTGCCAGTCGCGCATGTGCTCTCCGTGTGGGTGAGGGAGCTTCCCGCTGCTTATCACTGGATCAGCCGCCAGGTCTGCGTTGCCTCGTCAAAGGCGAAGGCCCGGTTATCCAGGCTATAGAGGACGTGCGTGCCGGGGCCGGGCACGTAGCGCCCCTCGCTGTTCAGGTAGCCGCCGGGGTGGTATTCGTAGGTGGTGATAAAGCCGTACTCCGGCGTCAGCCCCCAGCCCACGGCCTCACGGACTTCCTCATGTTCGCGCCACAGCTTGCCAAATCCCCGCTCCGGCTGCACCCGTTCCGCTGGCGGGGTGATGCTGGGGTCGAACTCCTGCTGGCCCTCTTCAAAGGTGTCCTCGAAAATCCACCACTCCCCGTGGTCGGTCGCGTCCGGCGCGTTGACCATGACCCAGATCTCCCGGTTGGGCTGTAGCCAGAACATCCGCCCATCCTCAAAAACCTGCTCGGCCACCTGTATCTGGGAGACCAGCGCCGTCGGCAGCGGGTTGGCCGTCGGTAGCGGGGTGGGGAACCCCTCAATCGTGCCCAGCACGGCGGCCGGCTCCGTCCCGCTGGCTGGCGGTGGAATGGTCCCGCTGCCCTGCAGGGCCAGCGCCGTCTCCGTGGGCGGCTCATGGGTGGACGTGACGACGATGTAGACCTGCGTTTCCGGCGGCCCGCTGCATGCCACGGCGAGCAGGCCGACCAGCAACACCAACACCATGCGAGACAGGACTCGATCCATGTTCTCTCCTGCAAAAAAGATGCGTTCACGCCCCCCTGCGCCAAACCGGCCTGGATTGTAACAGCCCTCCCGCCGGACGCAAAGGCTGCCTCCCACCCGCTCCCCTTTAGATAGCATAGCAGCAAACAGCCCCCACTGGCCGACAGGAAGCTGACGCCTGGCCCTCAAACCGGCTCGGCCTGCTCCTGGATGATGACCGTCCGGTAGGTCTGCACCTGCACCCCCGGCTGCTTCCAGCACCCCGGCAGCAGCCCCATCTTGTGGCACAGCAGGTCCAGAAACTCCTCCGGATTGGGAGCGCGCTCCCAAACCTGGGGCAGAAAGGTCGCCCGGTGCAGCCCCAGAGTCAGGATCACCCCGTCCACGCCGGGGTGCAGCAGTCCTGGGATGTCCTCCGGCCTCGCAAAGGCCAGCTCAACCGGCGGGGTCAGCACCGAGATCTCGATGGTCAGCAAGGGTAGCTCGTGCGCCCGCACCGGCGGAAAACGCGGATCGTAGAACGCCGTCTGCACGGTGATCCGGCTCACCTCGTGCGCCAGCGGCAGGCGGGCCACCAGCGTCCCCGTGCACCCGCGCAGCTCCCCCTCCAGCGTGTGCAGCGTCACAAAGCAGGCCCGTTGCTCCCGCAGCGCCGCCGGCAGTGCCGTCAGGTCCGGCAGCACGGGTGTGTCCCCCCGGACCGCAGCCTCCAGAGTCTGGCGTGCAATGCGCAGCAGAATGGCCCCTTCCTCCGCTGTGTATTCCTCGTCCATGGTCCACCCCACCCTGACCAACCCGACAGTAACCTATTTTATCATGACCCGGCGCGCTTGAGTCAGCCGTCAAGCGCCCGCAGGATGCGCGGGGCCAGGTCGGTCAGGTCTCCCAGGCCATCGACGAACGCCTGGTGACCCCGCCCGATCACCAGCGTGGGCACGTCGTTCTCCGTGTGGCGGCGGGTGCTCAGGTCCTCCATGTTGCCGTGGTCGCTGCTCACCACGATCAGGTCCCCGTCGTCCCACTCCTCCAGCAGCCCCGCCATCACCTGGTCGAACCGCTCCAGCAGGGCCACCCCGTGCCCGAATGGCCCCCGATGCCCCACCACGTCGGTGATCCAGTTGGAGAAAAAGGTGAACGTGCGCTGCCGCGCCAGGGCCGCCAGGTGGCGGCCCGCCTCGCGCGGCGTGAAGACCGGCGTGTCCTCGTACCCCAGCTCGCTGCGCCAGCCTTCGCCGGTCCAGTCCGGGCTTACCGCCTCCCCCCGCCGCATCTCTGCCTCCCCAAACAGGGGCAGCCCCGCCTGGCGCGCCGCGTACTGGTAGGAGGAGAGCAGCCGCCTCCCTCGCTCCACCGCCTCAAAGAAGCGCGGCGGATAGGCGTTGATCAGGGCCGCCGTCCCCCCCCGCCCAACCACCCCCTGGAAGAGATTGCCCTCCCTCAGGATGGCCCGGATCGCCTCGTTGGGCTTGGGGCCGTAGTGCAGCCCGATCTCCAGCGGCACGTTGCGCCCGGTCAGGATCGCCGCCTGGCCGGTCGCGCTCTGCGGACGCCCCCCCACCCCCAGGCGAGGGTCGGTGGGGACGAAGCTGGCCGCCGCTTCCTCGTGCCGACCGCGCCCCCGCAGCCACCGGCCACCGGCCAGCGCGTTCAGCAGTGGCATCCGCGCCACCGCAAAGGGGTTGTGGGCCGGGTCGTCTTCCCCCAGCCCGATGCCGTCCAGAAAGATGAACAGGATATGCCGTGTTGAACCCATCAGTGGGACCACAGTCCTATGACAAAACCCGGCAAATGCATTAGCCTCGTCCCCATTGCCACTATCCTGACCGGCCCGATCAGGACTATACTGGGCGATGTTGTTTGTGTGCTGGTGTGTGCTGGATTGTACACGTCTGAACCATGAAAGGATAACGCTGTTATGAAATCCGCTTTTCGTCTTCTTGTCATCGGGTTTGTGCTGACCCTGGCCCTGTCGCCGGGGCTGGTCCTGGCCCAGGGGCTGGACCAACTCCTGGAATGGGCCGAGCAGGGCTTCAGCATGGCCTACCCGGCTGGTTGGGTCGGGGAGGCCATCGATAGCGAGACCTACGCGCTGTTCTCAAATCCCGCCGACAGCCTGGATAACCCGCCCACCGCCCCGGCTGTGGTCGTCGTCGCCTTTGGCGAGCTGCTCGGCGCGATGGGCGGCTCGCCCACCGAAGCCCTCAATGCCTTCCTGCAAAGCGAAGGCGGGGACCTCCCCGCAGGCGTCGCCGTCGCCTCGACCAGCTTCGCCGGTTACGAGGCCGCCCGCGTCTCCTACACCGATACCGCCGAGAACCTGCATCTGGATGTCGTGATCCTGACCGCCGAATCTAACGCCTTCCTCGTCATCGGCGCTGCCCCGCCCGGCCAGGAGTCGGACTTCACCCCCATCTTCGAGGCGATGCTCAACACCGTCACCATCTCAGCGCCCGCTGGCGGCCCTGTCGGCGGCCCGCCGATGGTGGGGCCGCTGGCCGAGGTGCCCGTGGACGGCGTGCGCATCACCCTGGACCAGACCATCACCGGGAGCTGGAACGAGATCGACGCCGTGGAGCTGATCGGCACGGATAGCAAGGGTAACGAGCTGGCCCAGTACGCCACCGGCGCAGAGGCCACCAGCCAGTACGGCGACGACTCGTGGTCCGCCATGCAGGCCACGGGCGCGCCCGACACCTTCGAATGCGGCGACATCCGCACCGCCTGGGCCTCCGCCACCAGCACCGGCCAGGACACCCTGACCCTGTACTACGACACCGCCGTAACCCCCACAGCGGTCAACATCCACCAGACCTACAATCCCGGCGCTATCGTCATGGTGGAGCTGCTCCCGGCGGATGACAGCCTGCCGCCCATCGTCGTCTTCGAGGGCGTGGACAGCACGGTGGCCTGCCCCGGCGTCTTCGCCATCCAGGCTGGCGGCGGCGGCGCGCTGGCCTACGGCGACGTGGTCACCGGCGAGATCACCGACGCCGCCTACTACCAGGACTGGACCTTCGAGGGCGCGCAGGGCGACGTGGTCACCATCACCATGGTCGATACCTCCCCCAGCGACGACCTGGACCCCTACCTGTACCTCCTGGACGCCGATGGCAACGAGCTTGCCAGCAATGACGACGCCGATGATCCCCTGGTCGGCTTCCTCAACGCCCAGATCGTCGGCTTCACCCTGCCCTACAGCGGCCCCTACACCATCCGCGCCACCCGCTTCGGCGAGGGCTTCGGCTCCAGCGTTGGCTCCTACGAGCTGCGGCTGGAGACGGGCACGGGCGGCGGCCTGCAGGGCGAGGTGACCGGCGCGCTGGCCTACGGCGAGACCGTCTCCGGCGAAATCACCGCCGACACCTTCTTCCAGAACTGGACCTTCGAGGGCGCGCAGGGCGACGTGGTCACCATCACCATGATCGATACCTCCCCGGACGACGGCCTGGACCCCCTGCTCCACCTGGTTGGCCCCGACGGCAACGTCCTCATTACCAATGACGACGCCGACGACTCCTCCATCGGCCTCTTCAACGCTCAGATCGTGGCCTTCACCCTGCCGCTTGACGGCACGTACACCATCCGCGCCACCCGCTTCGGCGAGGGCTTCGGCTCCAGCGTTGGCTCCTACGAGCTGACGTTGCAGGTGGCGCCCGGCGGCGGCAGCAAGTAACCCGCTGCTCAGGGCCGGGCAGGTTCCCCCGCCGGAGCCTGCCCGGCCCACTTCCGCCACGCCCAGCGCCCGGACACCCCACCAGCAGGGACTTTTGCGATTCGGGGCAATGCTTTACAATCGGAGTGGCAGACAGGCATCATGCATCACCAGCGGAACAGGTAGACCCAATGAGTCCCACTCAAGCGCCCAAGTACCGCTCCGAAGCGCTCTGGCTGATCCTCAAGCAACTGCGTGAGAGCTGGCCGGGCATCGAGGCCGCCGTGATCCTGAGCATTGAGGGGCTTTTGGTGGAGGCCTATCCGTCCGACGACAGCGAAGACAGCCACATTAACCCCACCAGCAGTCCGCAGGTCGCCGCCATGGCCAGCGTCATGGCCGGGCTGTCCCGCCGCACCCTGGACCGCCTGGCTCAGGGTGACCTGGAGCGCCTCCTCGTCCAGGGCGAGGAAGGCGTGCTGCTCATCTACCCCTGTGGCCGCAACTTCCTGGCTGTGCTGGTGGAGCAGGGGACCCGCCTGGCCCCCATCATCACCGCCATGAACGAAACCACGCCCCAAATCCAGGAGATTCTGGAGAGCTGACCGCCCGCGCACCCGCCGCCGGGCTTCACCACCGGGCCGGGGCAAACCCCAGCACGTAGCGGTCCTGCCCCGCCAGGTCCACCGGGGGCAGGCCCACGTCTATATCCAGGGGCCGTGCCCCGCCCGCCAGCAATGCCGCCCGCATGGTTTCCACCTCGTGCGCCGCGTAGCAACTGACCAGCATCCGCCCTTCGGGGCGGAGCCACCCCGGCAGCCCCATGCTGGCCTGCCGCCAGCGCTCCAGGTGGCGGTCCACGTCAGGATGGCGGATCAGAATCAGGTCGAAGCGCACGCTCCGCGCCAGCGGCAGCCGCGCCACGTCCCCCACGATCAGGCGCAGAAAGGGCTTGCCACGCAGCGCAAACGGATCGCGATCAATGCCCAGCAGCACGGCAGCGGGGAAAAGCTCGTGCAGCGTCCGCGCCGGCGGGCAGGCCCCACAACCGGCATCCAGCGCCCACCGCACGGCGCCGGGGTCCGGCAGCAGCGCTTGCAGCGCAGCCCGCAGCCTGGGCAGCGGATACCCCCACTCAGGAGGCAGCATAATCCAGCAGGAAGGGGTTGCCCCGCCGCTCCCGCCCAATGGTGGTCAGCGGGCCGTGCCCCGGCGCAACCGTGAAGCCGTCGCCCAGCGGCAGCAGCTCCTCCAAGATGGACTGCATCAGCCGCTCATGGTCGCCGCCCGGCAGGTCGGTCCGCCCAATGGACCCCTGAAACAGGCAGTCGCCGCTGAAGACGGTCTGCTCCCCCGCCAGCACGTAGCTGACGTGTCCCGGCGAGTGCCCCGGCGTGAACCGCACCTCCAGCCCTATCCCGTCCACCGCGATCCGCTCGCCGGGCCGCACGAACCCGTCCGGCTCCGGCCCTGGCGGCAGCGCCAGGCCAAACCACCGCCCGCTCTCCTGCATCGCCTGCAACAGCGGCAGGTCGGCCTCGTGCAGGTGGAAGGGCGCGCCGGTCGCCCGCCGCAGGTCGTCAGCCGCCAGCACGTGGTCGAAGTGCCCGTGCGTCGCCAGAATCCGCCGCGCCGTCCATCCCCGCTGCTCCAGTTCTTTCAGGATCGCCGGCGCGTCGTCCGCCGGGTCGATCACCACCGCCGACCCGCTCGCCTCGTCCCCCAGAATGTAGCAGTTGGTCTGCACCAGGCCCAGCGTCAGCATCACGTACTGCACGGCCATCTTCCCCCCCTTCAGGGTTTGCCTCACCCCTCCGCCACGGTCGCCGCCGCGATCCGGCGTCCGCGTTGCAGCAGCAATCGGAACACCTCCCGTATCTCGGACATCCCCAGCAGCAGCGCCGCGCCGGCATAAACCACAACCCCCAGGCCCACCAGCAGCCCCAGCCGGATTATGGAGAGCAGCAGCCCCCCGCCCCCCAAACCGATCCGGTCCAGAAGCCCCTGCACAACCACCAGGCTCGCCGCCATGGCCACCCCGGCCAGCGCGGCCCGCCCCAGCGTGAGCAGAATCGAGCGCTCGCCGATGCCCTCCCAGCGCCGCCGCAGGATCACCAGCAGAATGACCACCTCCACCCCCACCGCCAGCGAATTGGCCAGCGCCAGCCCGCCCACGCCCAGCCACCCGCTCAGCGTCACCGCCAGGATCACGTTGAGCAGGGCGGCGAAGGCGGCGGCATACAGCGGCGTGATCGTGTCCTTGTCCGCGTAAAAGCTGCGGGCCACGATCTCCAGCGCCGAATGCACCACGAGGCCCAGCGCGAAAAATTGCAGCGTGCTGTAGACCAGCTCTGACGCGCTGGCGTCAAAGGCCCCCCGCTCCAGCAGCCCGATCAGGGGCCGCCCCAGCAGCACCAGCCCCAGCGCGGCGGGGACCGTCGCCACCAGGATGAAGCGCATCGCCCCCGCCATCGCCCGCCGCTTGCCCCCCGCGTCCCCCAGCTCGCTCAGCGCCGCCAGCGTCGGGAAGATCACAAACCCCATCGCGCTGCCCAGCAGCGTCTCCGGAATCTGCATCAGCCGCCAGCCCCAGTCGAAGGCGCTCACCGCCCCCTCCCCCAGCCGGGAGGCCACGTTGTTCGCCACCAGAAAATTGAAGCTCACGACCCCCAGCCCCAGCAGGCGCGGGATCATCAGCCGGATGACCTGGTGCAGGCGCGGGTCGCGCAAGCCCCATTCCGGCCACCACTGCATCCGGTAGCGGACCAGCCCCGGAACCTGGATGCCGAAGTGCAGGGCCGCCCCCAGCACCGCTCCCCAGGCGATGCCGTACACCCCCAGCAGGCGGACCAGCGCCACAACCCCAAACAGGATGCCCACGTCGAACAGAATCGGAGCCAGCGCCGGCAGCAGGAAATGGTTGTGGCTGTGCAGTATCCCCTGGAAGATGCCGCTCACGGAGAAGATCAGCGTGGAGAGCAACAGAATGCGCATCAACGTTGCCGTCTGCATCACCTGCTGCCCCGCAAAGCCCGGCGCAACCACGTGCTCCACCAGCCAGGGGGCCAGCAGAAAGGCCAGCGCGCTCAGCAGGGCCGTCAGGCTGAAGAGCGTGTTCATCACGTGGCTGGCCAGCCGCCAGGCCTGCTCCGTCTGCTCGCGGGCCAGCAGCCCCCCGAACACGGGGATGAAGGCGTACCCCAGCGCCCCGCCCCCGATCAGCAGCACCAGCAGTTCGGGGATGCGGTTGGCCGTGACGTAGGCGTCCCACTCCGCCCCCAGGCCGAACACGTTGGCGATGATCACCACCTGGCCCAGGCTGATGGCCTTGGCGATGGCAAACGTCACCATCAGCAGGACCGTGGACCGCGCCAGGCTGTTGATGGAGGGTCGGGCCGTGGGCGCGCCCTGCCCCGCCTCTGTCGTCACGTCAGGTTCCATGTCTCAGGCTCCCCGGGTCCGAATCGCGCGAAAGCCCCCCCGCCACGAATAGGCACGAGAAGAGCCGCAGCCATCCGCCCCCACCGGGGCGCTGCGGCTCCCCCTTGCCCGCTCCCCCAGCCGATCCCTCATCCGCTGTTGGATTGCGCCTCGCTCACCTGCAACTGCACCAGGGCCTCCTGGGCCGGCGTGAAGTAGCGGTTGTGCTGCAGGGCCAGGTTGAACTGGTTGCGGGCCGCCGCGAGCTGCCCCCGCGCCATGTACACCATGCCCGTCCAGTAGTAGGTTTCCTCGACGTAAGGCGTCGTGCCCAGGTTGGCCTGCACCAGCGCCAGCACGTCGTCGTAGCGCCCCACCTGGTAGTAGGCCTCGAACGGCCCAAACTGGTACCACAGCATCCGCCACGGCAGCCCGGACCCCGCGTTGCGCGCCTGGTCGTAGGCCCGCGCCGCCTCCTCGTACATGTTCAGCGCCAGGTAGCTGGTCCCCATGTTGAACCAGGCGAAGGGGTTGTCCGGCTGTGCGGCGGCTTCTTGGCGGGCCACCTCCAGCGCGTGGCGGTAGTTGTACGCCAGGTCCGCGTGGGGACCCAGGATGGCCCGCAGGTCGTTCTCGCGGGCCTGCTCGTAGATCACGATGTACGTGCGGTTGAAGTGCTGCCACATGCGGTCGAAGTAGTCGTAGGAGATGGGCAGCCCCTGGAAGTTGCCGTGCCCCAGAAAGCTGTCGTAGACGTACACCTCCCCCGCGCTGTCGTCGTAGGCGATCACCAGGTTGTAGTGCCCCATCCAGTCGTAGCCCTCCGGCATGAACCCTTTCTCGATGATCACCGGAAAGCCGCCCAGGATCAGGCGGCGGATCATGTCCAGGTCGCCGCCCATGCGCACCAGCGCCCGCACCCCGGTCTGCTCGTTCACAAACCGCACCATCTGCCACGGGCTGACGTTCTTGTCCTCCGGGTCGGGTTTCAGCAGGCTGGCCGCCACGCTCTGGTCCTCCGCCCAGCCGTAGTACGACAGCCCCATCGTCAGCGTCGCCGGGCCGCAGTTGTTCCAGGTCTGGTAGATGTGCTGGAAGCCGTACAGCCGGGCGGAAGGCAGCAGCGCCACCGCCGTCGCTGGCGGCGAGGTGGGCGGGGGCAGCGGCGTCCAGGTCGCCGTGGGCTGCGCCTGCGAGACGGACGGCGGAGTCTGGGTCGGGGGGTCGGTCGGCTGCGGCGTGGCGGTGGCGATCACTGCCGCCGTGGCAGTGGGGGCTGCTTCTTCTGTCCGCTCCGTCTCTGTCCCCTCAGTGGAGTCGGTGGCAGTGGAGTCGGCGGCCCCGCCTCCCGCCGGGTTCCCCTGCGGCGTCAGCAGCAGCTCCGCCGCCGACGGCCCCTCACCGGCGGGGGCCACCGTGGGCAGCGTGTCCGCTGTGTACGCCCGCTGTGGGTCGAAGATCACCATGAACGGCAGGTAGTGTTTGATGCGCTCCCGATATTCGGGTCGCAGGCTGCGGTAAACCAGCGGCGACGCGATCAGACCCACGATGACCAGCCCGATCAGGCCCAGCAGCAGCCAGCCCAGCACGGCCCGCCACCTCCGGGAGCCGCGCGCCGTCCGCCGCAAATGGCGCTGCCGCAGGCGTGTGGATGGCTGCTGCGTCGGGGATAGGTCGACGGGCTGGGTTGGCGGCGAAACGTGCCGCATGCGCAATGTTGGGTCTTTAGAAGAAGACTCCCGCATACCAATCACTCCTTATGCCTGGCCGCGCGCCCGCGCCCGCCAGGCATGGCTCTTCCCCTCCATACGGTAACGATACGCCGCAGTCCCTGGAGCTTACCATGACCCCCAAGTGTAACAACATCTCCTGGAGATGCCACTTTTTTCCCGCTGGCCCAAAACTGACCTGCATTATAGCATTAACCATCCCTGCCCACCCTACGCCCAGGTGACGCCCATGCCACGGCCCCCTGATGCCCTCCGCAGCCTGTACCGCCACACCGCCCCCCACTACGAGGCCGCCATCGCCCCCGTGATGCGCCCCTTTGCCCAGGACCTGGTCCGCCGCGCCGCGCTCGGCCAGGGCGACACCGTGCTCGACGTGGGGACCGGGACCGGCGTCCTCGCCCGCCAGGTGGCTGGCCTGTCCCGGCGGGTCCTCGGCGTGGATATCGCCCTGCCCATGCTGGAGGTAGCCAGACGTCAGGCCGCCCTCGCCGGGCTGCGCGGGGTGTGCTTCCTGCTGGCCGACGCCAACGACCTGGGCGCGCTGGCCGCCTCCTGCTGCGACGTGGTCTTCGCCTCCTTCGGCCTGGGGGAGTGCCATCCCGACCGCGCCCTCCGCGCCGTGGCGCGGGTGCTGCGCCCCGGCGGCAGGTTCTACTTGCAGGAATGGGGTCCCTATGACGGCCCCCAGGACCCCCGCTGGATCGTGGACGACACGCTGGCCGACTTCGTCACCGAATCCGCGCAGGGCCTGCGCCAGGAACTCCGCCACTTCCTGGCCGCGCCCCGCCCCTGGGACCGGCGCTTGCAGGACCCGGAGGATTACACCCATGCCTTGGTCAGGGCCGGGTTCGCCCCCCTGCACGTCGAGGAAGGCCGCCCCGTGACGGTGGCCTTTCAGCCGGGCGTCTCCGCTTTCCTGCGCTACGCCCTGGCCTGGGCCTCCCGTCGCCTGGAGCTGGAAGCCCTGGACGAGTCCGCCCGCCACGCCTTCTGCCAGGCAGTCACCCGCCGCCTGGAGCCGCTGACCGACCCGCGCGGCGTCCTGCTATGGAATCCCTTGCTTTTCCGGGCAACATCGGTTAGAAAATTCTAACCTTGCGCTAACAAATGTTCGGGTTATCATTGTGTTATAGCGCCTGTTACGCGGCCTGTGCGCTGTGCCTCCGGTTGCCGCCCGCCTGCTCAGACTGGTTTTCAGATGAGTGCTCCCAAACGGCTGCTGCTTATCGAAGACGACGCCCACCTCGCCGCGTTGCTGGCCGATCTGCTCCAGTCCAGCGGGTATCGCGTCAGCGTTGCCCACACCGCGCAAAAAGGACTGGAGGAATTCCAGTCCCGGCCCCCTGACCTGGTCCTGCTGGACCTGGCCCTGCCCGATATGAGCGGCTTTGCGGTGCTGCGGCACATCCGCGCCCGCTCCAACGTCCCCATCGTCATCGTCAGCGGCGACGCCGTGGAGGCGGACAAGGTGCAGGCGCTGGAGAACGGCGCGGACGACTACATCACCAAGCCCTTTCACGAGGATGAGTTGCTGGCGCGCATCACGGCTTTGCTCAGGCGCATGAGCTGGACCCCCCAGTCAGAGGCCATCCTGGAGGTCGGCCACCTGCGTGTGGATATGGCCCGCCGGCAGGTCACCATGCGCGGGGAGCCGCTGCACCTCACCCCCATCGAGTACGCCATCCTCTGCACCCTGATGCAGCACGCCGGGCGCACGGTGACGCATGAGGAGTTGCTGACCAGCGTCTGGGGGCCGGAGTACAGGGGCGACTTCTCCGTGCTGCGCGTCAATATCTCCCGCCTGCGCCATAAGGTGGAGGCTGACCCGCGCCAGCCCCGCTACATCCTCACCGTGCCCCGGCAGGGCTACCGTATGCCCGTGAGCGCGGGCCACGGTGCGCGTTAGCTGCGCTCTGACTACACGAATGAGCGCCGCCTACCCCTCGCGTCCGCGCTGGCGCAGCAGGAACATCGCCCCCAGGAACAGCGCCCCCGCCACCGCCGCCGCCCCCCCGGCAGCCATGGCCTTCACCTTCTCCGGGTCCTCGCCGGGCAGCACCACCTCCCCGTCCCCGTACTGCCGGAAGAGCTGTCCCCACTTGGTCTGCAGCGCCTCCTCCACCCGCCTGCGCCCCACAAACGGATACCAGTAGACGTTGTGGTACACGTGGCTTGCCAGGTAGCTCCACGGGACCAGCGGCGTGCGCAGCAGCAGCCACTCGAAGCCCTTCAGCCACCCATGGTAGATCAGCTTCTGCCCCTTGCTGGCGAAGGTGTCCTCCTGCACAAAGTCCCACGCCGGCTCCTCGCGGATGTCGTAGCCCACAATCTCGATCTGCTCCGGGTCCCCCACCCCCAGCCCCCGCTCGTGCGCCAGCCGGATGAAGTCCAGCGACATCGGGTCGAAGCCCTGCAGCTTGGCGCTCATGGCGTCAATCGCCACCTGGTCCGCCGAGGCCAGCAGGATGTCCTTCTCGTGCCACCGCATGGCGCGCGGCCCCGGCCCGTCCCCGGCAAACGTGCCGTCCATCACGGCGAACACGCCGGTGTGGATGTCCTGCTGAATCTGGAGCAGGTCCACCACCGTCTCGTGGATCACCGAGTGAGTCCAGTGGCGCTTCTTGCTCAGCAGCCCCCCAAAGGCGTTCTTCATCGCCCCGGTGATGGTCGTGAAAACGTGGGTCTTCACCGTGGGCAACTGGATGATGTTGCGCCCGTAAAAGCATTCCGGGATGTACACCCCCTCCGGGTAGACGCGGTCCAGCACCAGGAACGGCTCTTTCGGCTCGTAGCGCACCCAGTTGAACTGCGGCTCGTAGAGGTGCCAGTTCTCCAGGCCGTATTTCTCCGTCACGTAGAGGTGCTTGTTGTTGCGCTCCCCCGCCCGCGCGTCCACCACCACCGTATCGTTGTGCGCCGCGATCAGCCGGGGGTATCCCGCGCTCTGCAACTCCTGCACCACCCCCTCGATCTGCCACGGCGTGCTGGAGCAGGCCGGGTACCACGTATCCCAGGAGATGTTGATCTTCAGCAGGGTATCTTTGTCCTTGGGCAGCGCCTCCTGGTATCCGGCCAGCCGCATCACCTCCCGCACGTCCTGCACCACGGTCTCCGGGCGCGTCTTCAGTATCGCAACCTTGCCCTTGCCGGGGAAATCTGCCATGGGGATAACTCCTCGTCAGCAATCCGCGCTAACAATACGGCATCTGCTGGGCAGTATAGCGTAGTGCCGGGGCCTTGTCCACACCGCGTATCCGGCCTTGCGGCTTTTTCCCCGTTTTGCCACACTTTGCCGTACAATGGGGGTGGCTTACCGGCAAGGAGGCTGACCATGAGAACCCGTTTGCTGGCCCTGGCCCTGCTGGCCGCCGCCCTGCTGGGCCTTGCCCCCGTGGCCGGGGCGCAGGGCGGCCAGGATCAGGGCACGTGCTTCAACCTGCCCCCGGAGGACTGCGCAATCCTGCTGGCGGCAACGGCCCACACACAGGCCAACCTGCGCGCTTTCCACCTCGCCTTCACCCTGGACCTCGCCCTGAGCGGGACCGCCGCCCTGCGCCCCCTGGCCGGCCCGGGCCTGCAAGATCTCTCCGCCCATCTGGAGGCCGAGGGCCTCGTCGCTGCGGCGGAGCCGGCCGTCTACCCGCCCGTTGAAGCGCAGCTTGCCCTCAGCGGCAACGTTTCCTCCGGGGCGCAGCGGCAACCCCTCTCCGCCCACCTCGTCCTGGCGGAGGGCGTGCTCTATCGCCGGGAAGGGGAGACCGGCCCCTGGCTGGGGACTCCCGTCGCCGAGCTGCTGGACTCCCTGGACCCCCAAACCCGCGCCCTCGTCGGCCTGCTGCTGGGGCCACAACTGGAGACCACAGCCGCGCTGCCGGAAGGCACGCTGACGCCCGGTGACCTCCTCGGCGGGGACTCCACAGCGCTCCTGGAGGGCCTGGACGCCGGCCAGGGCTTCGACATGGAGGCCCTGCTCCAGACGCCCGGCTTCATCAACCACGAGCGCCTGCCGGACGAGACGGACGGCGGCCAGACCATGCACGTCTTCCGCCTCACCCTGGATACCGCCCCCCTCTTCGCCTCCCCGGAGTTCCAGGACATGCTGGGGCAGATGGTCGCCACCGCCGCCGAGGACACCCCCGGCATGGGCACGCAGATGGCGCGGGCCGTTCCCATGCTGCTCAGCGGCATCTCCATCACCTTCCAGCAGACCCAATGGGTCGGGGCGCAGGACCGCTTCATTCATGCCACCGCCATCAGCCTCAACGCCACCATCGACCTGGGCGCGATGGTCCCCTCCGGCAGCGGCAGCGGCGGCGCGCGGCCCTCCCCCATCATCCTGGACCTCCACGCCACCGCCGATCTGGACCGGCTCAACGAGACGTTTTCCATCGCCGCCCCGCCGGGGGCCACCATGGTCCCTGCGGCGGCGTTCCTGCCCTGACCGCCACCCTGCGCACGGGCCGGCGCGCGATAACGCTTGCCTCGCCCCGTGCCACGCTCTATAATGCAACCATCGCCCGTGCAGGCTGGGGAGGACCCGATGAGTTTTAGCGAGATCGCCGAACGCCTTAAGAAGCAGCGGGAAGAACAGGGCGGCGCGCCCCTGCCGGACAGGCCTGTTGACTTCCCGGAGTTGTACACCCTGCGCGCCCGCATCCTGGGCCTGCTGATCCGCGATGCGCGGCTGGCTAAGGGCTGCTCCGTGGAGGACTGCGCCGCCAGCCTGGAGATCAGCCCGCAGACCTTGCTCGCCTGGGAATTGGGCGAAGCCTCTCCCAGCCTCCCCCAGCTTGAGCTGCTCTCCTTTGAGCTGGGCGTCCCGGTCAACCACTTCTGGTCCACTCAGACCCTCACCGGCAACAGCCATCCCGATGTCCTGCCCCAGGACGAGTACCTGGCCCTGCGGGACCGCGTCGTGGGGGCCTCGCTGCGCCAGGCGCGCGCGGCGGCGGAGCTGTCCGTGGAGGAGCTGGCGGAGAAGACAGGCATCGCCGCCGAGAAAATCCAGGCCTACGAGCTGGGCCAGGCTCCCGTCCCCCTCACCGAGCTGACTTCCCTGGCCTCGGCCACCAACGTCTCGCTCCGCCACTTCCTGGATAGCGCCGGCCGCGTGGGCCACTGGCTGGCCCTCCAGGAGGAATTCCAGCGCTTCAGCCAGATGCCGGAGGAGATACGCGCCTTCGTCAGCAACCCCGTCAACGCCAGCTTCATCGAGCTGGCCATGTGGCTCAGCCAGCTTGAGGTTGACGACCTGCGCGGCCTGGCGGAAAGCATTCTCTACCTCAGCCGCCTCAACGCCCAGGACTTCCGCCGCATCGCCGAGGGCATCCTCAACAACATCACCCTGTAACGACCACAAGCGCCACTGCGAATCCCCACACACATCAGGAGTACGGTGTGAGCACAGCAAGTGAACTCCAGGAACAGGGCATCCGCCTCTTTCGGCAGCGCGATTACGAAGCCGCCGCCGAGCTTTTCCAGCAGGCGCGGGAGGCCTACGCCGCCGCCAGCCAGCCGGACATGGCCGCCGAGATGGAGGTCAATCTCGGCCTGGTGCACCGCGCCCTCGGCCAGCACGACCAGGCCCTGGCCTTGATGCAGCAGGCCCTGCAATTCTTCCGCCAGCAGGGCGACCGCAGGCGCGAGGCCCAGGTCCTGGGCAATATGGGCGGTGTCTACGCCGCCCAGGGCGACACCGAGCAGGCCATGACCTGCTACCGCCAGGCCGCCGATACCTTCCACGAGCTGGGCGAGGACAGGCTCTACAAAGAGACGCTGCTCGCGCTGGGTGACCTCCAGGTGCGCCAGGGCAGGATCATGGCCGGCGCCGCCGCGTACGAAGTCGGCCTGGAGGGCGCTGACGACCTCACCCCCACCCAGAGGATCCTCAAAGGGCTGCTCGGCATCAAGCGCCGCCTCACCGGCGGCGCCCCCCCCGCCCCGCCGCCGGGGGAAGGCCAGGGCGGCGAAGCTGGGGAGTAGCGCTGCCCCACCACCAACAAAAAGACGCGCCCTGTGCGGCGCGTCTTTTGCTTTCTGCCTGCTTCCGGGGCCGGGGCGGCCTACCCCTCCTCTTCCCGCTCCCGTTGGGCCGCCTCCACGATGGCCTGCGTCAGGTGGGCGGGAACCTGCTCGTAGTGGTCGAATTCCATCGTGTAGATGCCGCGTCCCCCCGTCATCGAGCGCAGGTCGTTGCTGTAGCGCTGCATCTCGGAGAGCGGCACCAGCGCCTGCACCACGCTCTTGCCACCCATGGTGTCCATCCCCAACACCCGCCCCCGCCGGGTGTTCATGTCCCCCAGGATGTCCCCCATGTTTTCCTCCGGCACGGTCACCCGCACCCGCATGATCGGCTCCAGCAGCACCGGGCCGGCCTTCTGTACCGCCTCCTTAAAGGCCCCCCGCCCGGCGATCTGGAAGGCGATATCCTTGGAATCCACCGGGTGCTCCTTGCCGTCGAAGACCACCGCCTTTACGTCCACCACCGGATACCCGGCCAGCACGCCGCTGTCCAGCGTCTGCCGCACGCCCTTCTCCGTGGACTGGATGAAAGGCTGCGAGATCGCCCCGCCGAACACCTCGGAGGCAAACTCAAAGCCCGCCCCCCGCTCCAGCGGCTCCACGCGCATGTGCACCTCCGCGAACTGCCCCGCCCCGCCTGTTTGCTTCTTGTGGCGGTAGACCGCCGTGGCCGTTTGGGTGATCGTCTCCAGGTACGGGACCTTGGGAATCGCCGTCTCCAGCCCCAGCCCCAACTGCTCGGCGCGGCTCACCGCCACGTTGATGTGCGTCTCCCCCATGCCTTCCAGGATGCTCTGCTTGGTCGCCGCTTCCTGCCGCCAGCGCAGGGTGGGGTCCGCGTCGCAAATGCTGGTCAGCACCGGCCCCAGCTTGGCGCTGTCCGCCTGGGTGCGCGGCATCACCGCCACCGCGTACAGCGGCTCCGGGAACTCAGGCACGGCCACCCGCAGCATGTCCGCCTTGGTCGTCAGGGTGTCGCAGGTGGTCGTGTGCCCCAGCTTGGCCGCCGCGCCGATGTCCCCCACGTGCAGCTCCTCAACCGGCAACTGCTCCTTGCCGCGCATCACCAGCAGCGACCCCACGCGCTCCTCAGCCTCTTTGCTGCTGTTGATGTAGCGCGTGTCGGCGGTCATGTGGCCGGAGAAAATGCGGAAGTAGTTCAGCGTGCCCACGAACTTGTCAATCGTGGACTTGAAGACGTAGGCCGCCAGCTTGCCTTCGTCAGACTGCGGCGGCGGCATGGCCTGCCGCTCCTCCCCCACCACCACCTCGAACTGGCGGCTGTCCGGCGAGGGCACGTACACCGTCAGGGCTTCCAGCAGGGGGAACACCCCGATGTTGTGCGTCGCGCTGGTCACAAAAACGGGCACTGTCCGCAGCGAGGGGTCCTTGGCCGCTTTGCGCATCCCCTCCCGCACCTCCTCCGGCGAAAGGTCCCCCTCCTCAAAGTACTTCTCGATCAGGGTGTCCTCGGTCTCCGCCGCCGCCTCCACCAGCACCATCCGCGCCTCGTCCACCGCCTCCTGCATCTCGGCGGGCACGGCAGAGGCCGTCTTGCTGTCGCCCAGGAAGGCCTTCTGCGTCAGAACGTTGACCACCCCCTTGAAGTCGTGCTCCTGCCCGATGGGTAGCATGATGGGCACGAACTTGTAATCGGGGAATTCCGTGCGCAGCGATTCCAGGGCGCGGGCGAAGTTGGCGTTCTCGCGGTCCATCTTGTTGACCACCACAATGATCGGCAGGTTGTACTCCGCCGCAAACCCCCACGCCAGCTCCGTGCCCACCTCCACCCCCGCCACGGCGTCCACCATCACCACCACCGCGTCGGCCACGTAGACGGCGTTCTTCACGTCGCCCTGGAAGTCGGTGTAGCCGGGGGTGTCCAGCACATTGATCTTAAACCCGCTGTATTCACAGGGCACCACCGCCGTGCTGATCGAGAGGCCGCGCTCTTTTTCGTCTTCCTCAAAGTCGGCTACCGTGTTCTTCTCTTCGACGCGCCCCAGGCGGTTGGTCGCGCCGGTGTCGAATAAAAGCGCCTCCACCAGCGAGGTTTTGCCGGCGCCCTGGTGTCCAACCAGCGCCACATTCCGTATCTTGTCTGTGGTGTAAACCTTCACAGGCTCCAAACCTCCGATGTCAAAACCAGGCCAGGCCGCGCGCCTGGCCGCATGATGAACGAGATTTTAAGAGATGCACAAAGGCTTGTCAACGCCGCTGCGCTATTTGCGCGGCTTCAGCCCCACCTCTTCCGGCAGCGGATAGGCCAGCGTCCCCCGGTACTGTATCTTGTGCGCCGCCACCCGCTGCCCCACCCGCAGGCAGGTTTCCAGGTCCAGCCCGGCGGAGAGCGCCGCGCAGAAGCCCGCCGCCAGCGCGTCACCGGCCCCCACCGTGTCCACCACGTGGTCCACCCGCTCCGCCGGAAAGTGGCGCGCTTCCCCGCTCGCCGCGTCCACCAGCCAGGCCCCCCGTGCCCCGTCCATCCCCACCACCGTCTGCACCCCAAACCCGTCGTGCAGGTGGCGGGCAAAGTCCGGCAGCAAGGGCCGCAACCGCGCCAGGCTGACGAAGATCAGGTCCGCCGCCTGGTAGAAATCCCGGTGGTAGTCGTCGATGCCCGTCACATCGTGCACGTCGATGCACACGAACTTGCCCAGCCGTTGCGCGGCCAGCGCCGCGTAGCGCACCCAGTCGTGCGTGGAGGTGTATACCCACCGCCCGGCGCTCGTCAGCGCCTCCTCCAGCGCCGCTTCCGGATAGCGGTAGGTCGAGGATTCGCGGAAGTCGCACAGAAGCTGCCGCTCGCCGTCCGGGGCCAGCAGGATCACCGTCCGCGCCGTGCGCTGCCAGTCCGCGCGAATGTAGTTGGTCTTGATGCCGTAGGCTGTCAACTGCCACAGCACCTCTGTGCCCAGGAAGTCCTCCCCCACGGCGGAGACCACCTGGGTGGGCTGGCCCAGCAGTTGCAGCCCCACCGCCACGTTGGCCGCCACCCCGCCTACCTTGTCGATGATCAGGTTGTTGATGTAATGCGCCGTGCCCAACTGGAGCGGGAAGCCGTAGACCGGGACGTTGGTCTCCATATTCGCCTCGGCTATCACCGTCCACACCGGTTGTGAGAACATGCTCCGTGCCCCCTACCCCCTCATGCGCCTGCCGGCAGCGTGCACCGCGTCAGCCCGCCTCCGGTCGCCGCCTCACAGCTCCCAGAAAAGCGGCACGGCAACCATCAGCGCCACAAAGCAGATGATGGTCAGCAGCCAGCCGCTCTTCACAAAATCGCTGAATCGGTAATTCGCTGGCGCTATCATCAGGATGTTGACCGGGTGCGAAAGCGGCGTGATGAAGGAAACCGACCCCGCAATCGCTGTCGTCACCGCGATGGCCTGCGGGTTGACCCCCAGGCGTATCGCCGCGCTGATCGTGATCGGCGCCACCACCAGCGGCGAGATCTGCCCGCCCATCACCTGCGTCAGCGTGGCGCTCAACACGTATGCGCCTGCCACCAGCCCCACCGCCCCCCAAGGAGTCACCAGGGCAACTACCGCGTCGCCGATCAACTGCGCCAGGCCGGTCTGCACCATCGCCACGCTCACCGAGATCGTGCCGGCGATCAGGAAGATCGCCCGCCATTTGACCGCGCTGTAAGCCTCCTCCGGTTTCATCAGGCCCGTGAGGAGAATCCCTACGGCCCCGGCGATCATGGCTAGCGCCGTCGGCGCGCCCAGAAACATGGCCGCCAGCGCGCCGGAGCCAATCGCCAGCGTCAGCAGGACTTTCCGCGCGTCAAACCGGCTGCCGTCCGCCGTTTCCACCACCACAAAGTCGTGCTGGTTCTTCAGCTTGGGCAGATTCTCCTTGGGTCCCATCAGCAGCAGGGTGTCGCCGGTGCGCAGCGGCAGCGCGCCCACGTCCGTGCGGTGACTCTGTTGGTCGCGCCACAATGCCACCGCGGTAAACCCGTAGTGGGTGCGGTAGGCCAGCTCGCGCAGGGTCTTGCCCTCGATGTTGGAGCGCGGCAGGACGATGATCTCGACAAAAACCGTATCCGGTATCTCCAGCGAGGCATTCTGTGAGGAGGCCCGCACGCTCAACCCCGCCTGCCGCAACTGCCGCACGCGCTCCTCGCGCCCCACGATCAGCAGCACATCGCCCATCTGGATGCGATAATTGCCGTTGTCGATGGGGAAGACTCGCTTCTTGTGGCGAATGCCCAGCACCGTCAGCCCCAGCGCCTCGCCAATGTGCGTTTCAACCAGCGATTTGTTGATGATCGCCGCTCCTGGCAGCACCTTGGCCTCCCACAGCCGCTCTTGCAGGTGATAGGCTTTGCTCAGCTCGTCCCCCGTGCGGATTTCGTCAAAAGAAGGCGGCTCGCGATCCGGCAGCAGATATTTGCCGAAAACCGTCAGGAACAGCAGCCCCGCAATGGCCACCAATCCCCCGGTCGGCGTGAAGTCCAGCACCCCCAGCGGCTCCTGGGGAGGGTTTGCCAGCGGCAGCAGCCCGCTGACCACAATGTTCGCCGTGGTCAGATACGTGGCCGCCCCGCCCAGCATCGTGCCGTAGGCGATGGGGATGAGCAGCTTGCTCGGCTTGATGCCCGTTCGCCGGGCCGTGTCCAGCGCGCTCGGCAGCAGCAAGGCCCCCGCCGCCAGCGTATTCATGAACAGGGACAGCAGGGCCGCCGTGAGCGCGAACAGCCCGATCAGCCGCCGCTCAGACCTCCCCCCGATGGCCAGCAGCCTGCCTGCTATCCAGCGCGTGGCCCCGTACTTGTCCAGGCAGGCCGTCACCATGAACAGCGCCAGCAGGGTCATGACTTCCGGCGTCCCGAAGCCGGTCAGTGCCTTGCTCGCCTCCTCCGGCGTATGCGGAGGCCCCACTACCCCCAGGCCCAGGTACTGGGCCAGGCCCAGCAGCACCAGCATCAGCAGCGCGGCGATGTCTTCTCGCAGCCGATTCAGGAACACCAGCGCCAGGAGAACCGCGAGAACGACCACGACGTAGATTTGCGGAACGGTCACCAACAGCTCCTTGGTTCCGGCGGCTTGGTGCTCACACGCTGAAGGTTGTAACCACGCAGAATTGAGCCTGTGTTGGCCTGGTGCGCGTCACACAATGCTGATCTTGGGCCAGGCTCCCCTGCTTGCAGGGGAGCAAACAGAGGATGCCGCCTGTTCCATAAAAGCCACGAAAATAGACGATTGCCCCTACAGTGTACCCCCCCGCCTGTTGACACGCCACTGTTTCGGTGTTATCATGGCCTCGACATATGAACGGTCACTCATGTATTGAAAAGGTTTGTCAATGTCCCTCGGCCAGGCCCAAACCAATAGGCTGGAACTGCGCATCTCCGGCATGGACTGCGCCGACTGCGCCCTGACCCTGGAGCGCGGCGTCGCCCGTCTGGAGGGCGTCACGGCCTGCCAGGTCAACTTCTCCGCCGGGACGATGCAGGTGGAGGGCACGGCCAGCCCCCAGGCGGTGGCGGAGCGCGTCCACGCCCTCGGCTACGGCGTCGCCGCCCCCGTCGCGCAGCCCTCCCCGGCGGGGGCGCAGGCCCACGGTGGTCTGCGCGGCCTGCTGGCCTTCATGCTTGCCCGCCGCCAGACCGCCCTGGCCCTGTTGGGCGTCGTGCTCCTGCTCCTCAGTGCCGCGCTCAGTCTGCTGCGAGCGCCGTCGGCCCTGGTCACCCTGCTGCACCTGGCCGTGGTGGCCCTGGCCGGGACCCCCATCCTCATCGACGGCTGGCGCAGCCTGCTCCTGGCCCGCGACGTGACCATCAACCTGCTGATGAGCGTCGCCACGGCGGGCGCGCTGGTCATCGGCGAGAGCGGCGAGGCGGCCACCGTCATCGTCCTCTTCGCCATCGGCGAGGCCCTGGAGGGCTACACCGCCGACCGCGCTCGCTACTCCCTGCGCGCCCTGCTGCAACTGGTCCCCCAGCAGGCCATTGTGTTGCGCCCCTGCCTGGACTGCGCCGAGCACCTGGGTCGGGAGGGCTACCAGGGCGGCCCCTGCCCCTTCTGCGGCGTGCATGAGACCAGCGTCCCCGTGGCCGACCTCGCCATCGGCGATGTCATCCTGGTGCCGCCCGGCGAGCGCATCCCCATGGATGGCCGCGTGCAGGCCGGCCAGTCCGCCGTCAACCAGGCCCCCATCACCGGGGAGAGCCTGCCCGTGAGCAAGGCGGTCGGCGACGCGGTCTTCGCCGGTTCCATCAACGGCAGCGGCGCGCTGGAGGTGCAGGTCACCCGCCTGGCCCAGGACAACACCCTCAGTCGCATCATCCATCTGGTCCAGCAGGCCCAGGCCCGCCGCGCCCCCACCCAGCGCCTCATCGACCGCTTCGCCCGCTGGTATACGCCCGCCGTCGTGCTGGTGGCCGCCCTGGTGGCCGTGCTGCCGCCCGCCTTCTTCGGCGCGCCGTTCTGGAACACGCCGGACGGCGCGCACGGCTGGCTCTACCGGGCGCTGGCCCTGCTCATCGTGGCCTGCCCCTGCGCCCTGGTCATCAGCACCCCCGTGACCATCGTCAGCGCCCTTGCCAGCGCCGCCCGGCGCGGCATCTTGGTCAAGGGCGGCGCGCCGCTGGAAGCGCTGGCCCGCGTGCGCGCCTTCGCCTTCGACAAGACCGGCACCCTCACCGAGGGCCGCCCGGTGCTGGCTGCCTTCCGCGCCGTGGACTGCGACGCCGCGCCGCACGATGAACCCTGCCCCGCCTGCCAGGACCTCCTGGCCCTGGCCGCCGCCGTCGAGCGGCGCTCGGAGCATCCCCTGGCCGCCGCCGTGGTCGCCGCCGCCCAGGAGCGCGCCCTGCTCCGGCGCTACCCGGCGGCCCTCCAGGTCGCCAGCCTGGCCGGGCACGGCGTGCAGGGCCGGCTGGACGGCAGGGTCGTCACCATCGGCAGCCACGCCCTCTTCGATGCGCAGTACCCCCACCCCGCCGCCCTCTGCCGGGCCGTGGACGCCCTGGAGCGGCAGGGCCACACCGCCATGCTGCTGGACGACGGCGAGCGGGTGCGCGGCGTGCTGGCCGTCGCCGACCGTCCCCGCCCCGCCAGCCGCGCCGCCCTGGCCGCCCTCCAGGCGCTGCGCCCCCGCCCCCGCACCGTCATGCTCACCGGCGATAACCCCGCCGTCGCCCAGGCCATCGCCGCCGCCGTCGGCGTGGACGAGGTGCAGGCCGGCCTGCTGCCGGAAGCCAAGCTGGAGGCCGTCCGCCGCCTGGCCGCCCGCTACGGGGCCGTGGCCATGGTCGGCGACGGCATCAACGACGCGCCCGCGCTGGCCGCCGCCACGGTGGGCATCGCCATGGGCGGCCACAGCGCCACCCAGGCCATGGAGACCGCCGACATCGTGCTGATGCAGAGCGACCTCAGCCGCCTGCCGGAGGCCGTGCGCCTCAGCCGCCAGGCTCAGCGCGTCATCCGCCAGAACGTGGCCCTCAGCCTGGGCATCAAAGCCCTCTTCCTCCTGCTCACCCTCTTCGGCTGGGCCACGCTGTGGTTCGCCGTCTTCGCGGATATGGGCGCGTCGCTGCTCGTGACGGCCAACGGTATGCGTCTGCTGCGTGCGGGGGCCTCCCCGCAGCCACTCACAGGAGGAGAGCCTGCCCATGACCCAGGCCCATGACGACCCCCACCGGGAGATATGGGAGTTTCTGGATCGCCACCTCACCGCCATCTTCAGCCGCGATTGGGAGACCTACGCCCAGACCACAGCCGACGACCTCTCGCTCTACGAATGGTGGGTCGCCCCCCACCGCCAGGACGGCCTGGCCTTCCACCGCTTCATGATCGAGAACGCCTGGGCTGGGCAGGCCACCGCCTGGCGCTACGACCTGCTGGAGAAGCGCTGCCAGCGCTACGGCGATACGGCCATCGTCAGCTATACCTTCATGCTCAGCCAGGCCACCCCCCAGGGGATCACCCACCGCCTCCACAACGAGAGCCGGGTCCTGGTCCGCCGGGACGGCCAGTGGAAGGTCGTGCATGTGCACAAATCCCCCGCCGGTCAGTGAGCGGCCCGCCGCCAACCGAAAACCAACCCGCTTCCAACAGAAAACGTATTGCCACGGGCCGCCTGAAGGATTAAGATAAAGGAGATGAAACGTTGACGCCGCCTTTACCCTGAAGGATTCCAGCCATGTCATCCCCGGCTCACTGCCCCTTCTGCCTGAGGCCCTTCGAGACGGTCGCCCAGCTCACCAACCACCTCATCTTCGACAACTGTCAGGTCAGGCCCCCCGATGACCCCGCCGCTGGAGAGGATGCCGTGGAAGCCGCCCTCGCCCAGGACCAGGGCATAGTACCACTATCCTAAAGAAATGATTGAGAAAGCGTGTTATGTTGTAGACAACGTATCGTTTATCTCACAGGAGGGATGTCATGCTCTATCTCCCGCGTGAAGAGGGTCAGGGCCTGGTTGAGTACGCCCTCATCCTCGTTCTGGTGGCCATCGTCGTGATCGTCATCCTGACGCTGCTCGGCCCGGCCATCGGCAACATCTTCAGCAACATCGTCGCTGCGCTGTAGGTTCCGTCCGTTCACCTTATTTGCCCTCATGGCTGGCCCCGCCTCGTGCGGGGTCTCTTTTTTTTCCCCGCCCGTGCCCCCTGCCCCGTTGTGCATAATGTCCTGGGCGTTTGGAGGATATACCTAAGGCAATTCGTGAATTACCGCCCCCCGTGTTAAAATTCGCCGCACCTGAAGTGATCGCTCCGCTCTTCATGGCACCCTAAGGAGAATACCCGCACCATGGCGATGGATGACTTCTTATTTCGAGATGATCTGGAATCCCTGGACCCTGACATCGCTGCCTTGATCGGTTTCGAGGAGGCCCGCCAGGCCCGCCGCCTGATCCTCATCCCCTCCGAGGCGACTGTCCCCCAGGCCGTGCGCACGGCCACCGCCTCTGTCTTCCACCACATCTACGCCGAAGGCTATCCCCTCACCGCCACCCGCTGGCTCTCCCAGGACGCCATCCTGGATTACGAGGCCCGCTTGGCGGAGTACCGCCGCCACGCCGACGAGCGCTACTACAAAGGCACTGAATACGCCGACATCGCCGAGGCCCTCGCCCGCCGCCGCGCCGCCGAGTTGTTCGCCACGGAGCGCGTCCCGGCAGATAGGCTGTGGGTCAACGTGCAGCCCCTCTCCGGCGCGCCCGCCAACAACGCCGTCTACACCGCCCTGCTTGAGCCGGGCGCCACCGTCATGGGCATGGACCTGCTGCACGGCGGCCACCTCACCCACGGCAGCCCCGTCAACCGCAGCGGCATCTACTACAACGTCGTCAGCTACGGCGTGGACCCCCAGACCGAGCGCCTGGACTACGATGCCATCCAGAAGCTGGCGGAAGAGCATCGCCCCCGCCTGATCATCGCCGGCTTCACCAGCTACCCCTACATCCCAGACTGGGCGCGCTTCCGCCAGATCGCCGACTCCGTTGGCGCTTACCTGCTGGCCGATATCGCCCACATCGCAGGGCCGGTCGCGGCGGGCGTGGTGCCCAGCCCCATCGGCTATGCCCATGTCGTCAGCTTCACCACCCACAAGACCCTGCAAGGCCCGCGCGGCGCCACCCTCATCACCGACGACCCCAAGATCGCCAAAAAGCTGGACCGCGCCGTCTTCCCCGGCGAGCAGGGCGGGCCGCACATCAACACCATCGCCGGTCTGGCCGTCACCTTCAAGCTGGCCCAGAGCAGCCGCTTCCGCCAGCTTCAGGAGCAGATTCTCCGCAATGCCAGGCGCCTGGCCGAACAGTTGGCCGCGCACGGCTTCCGCATCCCCTACGGCGGCACAGAGTCGCACATGCTGCTGCTGGACTGCAAGAGCGTGACCGGCCCGGACGGCACCCCCCTGAGCGGCGACATGGCCGCCCGCATCCTGGACCTGGCCGGCATCGTCGTCAACCGCAACACCATCCCCGGCGACCGCAGCGCCTTCAGCGCCTCCGGCATCCGCCTCGGCACGCCCTGGGTCACCCAGCGCGGCTTCAAGGAGCCGGAGATCGACGAGCTGGCCCGCCTCATCGCGGACGTGCTGCGCGCGGCCACGCCCTTCCACTACATCGGGTCCGGCAACCGCCCCCAGTTGCGGAGCAAGGTGGACTTCGACGTGCTCCAGCAGGTCGCCCGCCGCGTGCAGGAGATGGCCGACCAGGCCAGCATCGACGTGCCCGGCCCCCGGCAGGTCGCCTATCCTCACGTCACCGTGGAGGCCGCCCCGGAGGATGGCTGGCGCGTCCTGGAGATCGCAGGCGAGCGGGCCACCAGCTTCCTGCAATGGGCCACCACCAACGATGTCCTCCCCCTCCAGGACGGCCAGGCCCAGGCCACCTGGCTGCTCAACCCCGATGGATCGCCCATCAGCCGGGGCGTGCTGCGGCGGGTCAGCGAGAACTTGTACCACCTGCACGTGGCAGAGCATGCCGGTCGTGCCGCCGCCTGGCTGCGCGCCCTCTCCGATGGCTTCGTCCAGTTCGACCCCCACGACCTGCACGCCAAGCTGCCCGGCCCCCTGGTGGTGCGCCTGCTGGACGAATCCCACAACCAGCCGCTTGAGGGCTACGCGCAGGACGGCTACGACGCCACCAAGGCCTACTTCATCGGCCTGCGCGGGGAACACTACGCCGGGCCACAGCCCGCCCCCAAACCGCCCTTCGCCTGGCGCGAGCCGGAGGAGGCCCCCCTCAAGAAAACCAGCCTGCACCCCCTCCACCGCGAGCTGGGGGCCAAAATGGTCCCCTTCGCCGGGTGGGACATGCCCGTCTGGTACACCAGCGTGGCGGAGGAGCACGCCGCCGTCCGCAATGGCGCTGGCCTCTTCGATGTCAGCCACATGGGCGTCTGGGACATCAAGGGCCGTGGCGCTGAGGCCTTCCTCAACGCCGTGACCGCCAACGACGTGGAGGCCCTGGACGTAGGCCGGGCGCACTACAGCTACCTGCTGGGCGTGGACGGCGTCCCCATCGACGACATCTTCGTCTACCGCCTGGCCCAGGACCACTTCATGCTCGTGGTCAACGCCGCCAACGACGATAAAGACTGGGCCTGGGTGGATGGCATCCTCAACGCCGACGTGATGATCGACCCCCAGAACCCCGGCGCTGCCGCTCCGGGCCGCCACTATGTGGCGCTGCGCAACCTGCGCGACCCCGCCGTCGGCCAGGACATGCGCGTGGACATCGCCCTGCAAGGCCCCCGCAGCCGCGACGTGCTCCTCAGCCTGCACGCCAGCGACCAGGACAGGGCCAGCATCAGGAGCCTGCCCTGGGCCGGCATCGCCCGCGTGACGCTGAACGGCTACGACGTGATCGTCACCCGCACCGGCTACACCGGCGAGCGCGTGGCCTTCGAGCTGTTCATCCATCCGGAGCAGGCCCCCGCCTTCTTCCGCGACCTGGTGGAGGGCGGCGCCACCCCCTGCGGCCTGGCCGCGCGGGACAGCACCCGCACCGAGGCCGGGCTGCCCCTCTACGGCCACGAGCTGGCCGGGCCGCTGGGCCTGGGGCCTGCCGACGCCGGCTTCGGTAGCTATGTCAAAACCTGGAAGCCCTTCTTCGTCGGCAAGCAGGCCTTCCTGGCCCACGAGGCCAGGCGCGACGCCATGGTCACCCGCTTCCGCATGGATTCCAAAGGCGTGCGTCCCCCCCAGCAGGGCGACCCCGTGGTGGACCGCCGGGGCCGCGTCATCGGCGTCGTCACCAGTTGCAGCATCGACAGCGAAGGCTACCAGCTCGGCCAGGCCTACCTCAAGCGCGACTACCTGGAGGAAGGCACGCCCATCGCCATCTTCACCGGCTCGGCCCGCACCAAACTCAGCAAACCCTTCGGCGAGCTGACCCTGGGGGACAAAGCCCCCGTGCCGGACCCCGCCACCGTCCTCAGCCGCTTCCCCAAACGGTAGGGCGGCCTTAGGGCCGCTCTCCCCGGTGCGTGTGTGTGCAGCGGCGGATCCGCTCCGCCGCTGCGTCTTTTCTTTCCCCCCGCCCGGCCCCAAACAAAACTCTGACACGTCCGCCCTCAGCGCCGCAGCCCGTCTGTGCTACAATGCGGGGCATGGCTACCGCAATGGCCCCTTACCCCCTCAAAACCGTCCTGGCGGCGATGGCCCTCGTCCTCTTCCTGCTCGTCGCCGGGTCCTTCGTCATCGACACCCTGTGGGCCGACTTCCACGCCGTCGAGGACGTGCGCTACAGCGCCTTTCGCGGCGTGTGCTACTGGGTCGGCGACGCCCGCACCCTCAACCGCATCGCCCTCTACGGCTACACCGACTACCTCTACGACCTCTCCAGCCGCCACCTCACCCACCTCCCGGACCGCTCCTGGTGGCCGGTCTTCCCCCTGCTCACCGCCGGGATGATCCACCTCACCGGCGACGGCGCGTGCTCCGGCTGGTGGGTCAACGCCCTGGCCGTCATGCTGCTGGTCCCCGTGCTTCAGGCCATCACCGGCGCGCGCCGCCACGCCATGCTCGTCGGCCTGGTCCTCATCCCCTTCGCCCTGTGGCTCTACGTGGCCATGGCGGAGGGCGTCTTTCTGCTGTTTTCGGGGCTGCTCTGGCTGCTGTGCCTGCAGGGCCGCGCCGGGCAGCGCTGGCGCAACGTCGCCGTGGGCGGCGGCGCGCTGCTGCTGGGGGCGCTGGTCGGCCTCACCAAGCCCAACAGCATCGCCCTCATGCCCGGTTTCCTGGTCCTCGGCCTGCTGGAGGCGCGCCGCTATCTGCGCGGCGTCGAGTCGCAATCCCCCCTGCCCTGGCCCGCCCGCCTGCGCTGCCTGCTCACCGACGCCAACCCCGGCTGGGCGGGCCTGCTCGCCACGGTGGGCATCGCCCTGGGCAACGGCCTGTGGTTCTACCAGACCAGCGGCTACTACCCCTTCTACGTGCTGCTCGCCCAGCGCACCCTGTGGTTCAAGCAGTTCTACCCCGGCGACCTGGCCTCCCTCCTGGACTATTACGCCGGGGGCCTCCAGCAGGCGCTCGATGGCGAGCTGGACATCCTGGGCCTGGAGCGGCTCATGCGCCTCAGCGCCCCCCTCATGATCGGCGTCCTGGCCGTGCAGGGCCTCCCGCCGCGCTGGCCGGGCGGCGCGCCCCGCCCCGTGCCGCTCTACGCCCGCTTCTCGCTGCTGGCCGTGCTCGGCCTCATGTTCTACAGCGGCCAGGTGCACGCCATCACCCGCTACGCCATGGGCAACATCTTCTTCACCGTGCTCTACCTGCGCTACGTCTACGGCGACGGCGACGAGCCGCCGCTCTGGAGGCTGCCCGGCATCTTCCTGCGCGGGCGGCCTGGCGCGTTCGCCGCCCTGCTGCGTATGATCGTCTTCTGCCTGGGGCCGCTGCTGACCCTCATGGTCCTGCTCATCGGCCCCCAACTGGGAATCTGACCATGCACAAGGTGTCGTTTGTCCTGGCCGGGCTGTTGCTGGCCGCCCTCGTCTTCGGCGGCATCCTCCTGGCTGGCATCCTCACCCCCAAATACGAGCCGTTCGCCGCCAACCGCCACACCGCCTGCGGCCAGCCGGTCACCATGCGTGCGGAGGGCTACAACCTCCTGGGCGGAACCCGCTACGGGCGGGACGCGGACGACCCCGGCGATGACGTGCCGCTGGCCAATGTCGACCTCTGCGACCCCTTCGTGGAAGTGCAGCCCGGCGGCCAGGAGCGGCTGTGGTTCTGGTTCTCAGTGGAGGTCATCGGGCAGGTCTTCCCCTATGCCGCCTGGGGCCTGCCCTGGGAGGACCTGGGGCGCATCAACCCCGCCGATGAGCGCAACCCTATCGACCCCATCTGGACCCCCGAGTCGATCTGGGGCGTGGCGGATGCCCGCGTCGGGGGTGGCTATTGGGCCGGTCGCCAGGCGACTGTCTGCGACGACTGGGATCAGTCCGGCCTGGTCCAGTTCTTCAACGCGGAGCGCGGCTTCAGCGTCCCCTACGGCACCACGCGCGCGGGCTGGGTCTGCCTGGCCTTCAGCGGCGGCGAGGATCGCCCCATCCCTCTCCCGGATACTCTGGTCGTCACCAGCCACCCCCGCCGCGCCCGCCTCACCCGCTGGGCAGACGCCCTGGTCCGCGTCCGCCAGGAGCCGGGCATCAACGCGCCCTTCGCCCTGCCCGTCGTCCACACGCCCCAGGAGCTATGCCAGCGCGCCGCCGCCGCGCGCCCCGGCAGCGTCGTCCCCGGCGGCCCCTGTCAGGAGGAGGGCTGATGGGCAGCGGCCAGCCCACCCTGCGGGCGCGCCTGGCAACCGCCCTGCGGGGCTACCCCTGGGACGCCGTGCTGTTCTCCATGCTGCTGGTGGTGCTCATCGTCGTGCTCGGCAGCTACGCTGTGGACGCCGTGTGGACCGCCCGCTGGAACGACCTGGGCCAGCCTGTCGCCGGGCGCTTCCGGGGAACCTGCTACTGGATGGGCGACGCCCGCATCCTGGTCCGCATCGCCGGCAACGGCTACTCCGACTACGACGTCAGCCTCAGCTTCCGCCACCTCACCGTCCTCCCGGACCGCTCCTGGTGGCCCCTCTACGTCAACCTGACCGCCCTGGCCCTGCGCCTTACCGGCGGGGATTACTGCGCCGGCTGGTGGGTCAACCTCTTCGCTATGGCCCTCCTGCCCCCCGTCATCCAGGGGATCACCGGGACCCGCCGCCCCCTGCTCATGACCGGCGTCGCCCTGCTGCCCTTTGGGGCTTGGCTCTACGCCGCCATGGCGGAGGGGACCTTCCTGCTGCTTTCCGGGGTGCTGCTGTGGCTCTCCCTGCGCAGCCCCGCCCCCTCCGCTTCCGCCGGGCTAAGGCTGCTGTGGGGCGCGCTGGCCCTGCTGGTGGGCGCGCTGGTCGGCCTCACCAAGCCCAACGCCCTGGCCCTGCTGCCCGGTTTCGGCCTGCTGGCCCTCGCCCGCGCCGCCGGGCATCTGCGCGCCAGCGATGGGCCGCCCTCGCTGCGCCGCCGCCTGCGCCTGGCCCTGGCCGATTCCAACCCCGGCTGGACCGCCCTGCTGGGCGCGCTCGGCATCCTGCTCGGCCTCGGCCTGTGGTTCCACCAGACCAGCGGCTACTACCCCCTCTACGTGATGATGGCCCAGCGCACCCTGTGGTACAAGGAATTCGATGCGGGCAGCCCGCTCGGCTTCCTGGCTCACCTCATGGGCGGCTGGTGGGCCGTCCTGCAGGGCCGGGGCCTGCCCCACCCCCTGCCCTGGAACATGATGGAGTTCGCCGCCCTCAACCTGATGGCCATCCTCATCGTGCGGGACCTGCCCCCCCGCTGGCCCGCCGCGCCGCCCCGCAGCCCTACCCCCCTCTATGCCACCGCCAGCATGCTGGCCGTCTTCGGCCTGATGTTCCTCTCCGGCCAGGCCCACGCCGTGGAGCGCTACTTCATCGGCAACATCTTCTTCGTCGTGGCCTACCTGCGCTACGTCTACGGCGACGAGGATCAGCCGCCGGTGGCCGCGCTGCCCCGCCTGGTTCGCTCGGGGGGGCCGGGGGCCTTCCCTGCCCTGTTGCGTCTGGCCGTGCTGGCCTGTGGCCTGCTCCTGCTGCTGCTGGAGACCATCGTGATGGTCGTTCACGGGATTTGAGAGCGTTAAAGAGATGAGGAACCCCACCCAAACCCGCTTCCTGTTCGCCGGGCTGGCCCTCGCCGCCCTGCTGCTCGCCACCCTGCTGTGGCTGGGATCGCTGCGCGGGGCCTATACCCACTTCCAGCCCAACGTTCACCAGGCCTGCGGACAGCCCGTCAGCCTCCGCGCGGAGGGCTATAACCTGCTCGGCGGCACGCGCTACGGCAGCGAGCCGGGCGACCCCGGCGACGACGTGGAGCTGGCCCTGGTGGACTTCTGCGACGCCGTGGTGCAGGTGTTGGCCCACGGCGAGGAGCGGCTGTGGTTCTGGTTCCGCGTGCAGTCAACCGGCCAGGTCTTCCCCTACTACGCCTGGGGCATCCCGGAGGAGGACATCCGCAACCCCAACGCCAACGAGTGGCGCCACCCCGTGGACCCCCTGTGGGGCTACAGCGCCTTCACCATCACCCGCTACGCCACTGAGGACATCTACTGGGACACCCGGCGCGGCGAGCTGTGCCCCCTGGACCGGCGCGACCTGCCCGGCATCAACCTCTTCATCGACAGCGAGTACGGCTTTCGCATCCCCGTGGGCACTACCCGCGCCGGATGGGTCTGCGTCCGTATGGGCTATGGCGAGCCGCTGCCGGATTCGGTCCTGGTCAGCATCCGCCCCCAACTGGCCCGCATCACCCGCTGGGTGGACAGGCGCTTCGACATCGTGTTGGAATCACCGGCCACCGTGGCCGGGCAGCCCGTCACCGCCCGCCGCTATCAACTGCCCGTGCTCCACACCAACCAGGAGATGTGCGACCACGCGCTGCAAACCCACCCGGAGAGCATCACCCCCGGCGGCGGCTGCCGGGGCAGCGCCGAGTGATCACGCGGCGGGCCTGTCCTCCCCGGCCCCGTCGGCGCGCCACAGCCGCTCCAGCAGCAGCGCCAGCGTGATCAGGATGCTCATGCTCCACCGGGCGTGCGGGGAGACGGCCCCGCTCATCATGGCAAACAGCCAGGTCAGGGTCCCGGCGGTCAGGGCCAGCAGCAGCCGGCGCGGCCTCCCCGCGATGAAGGGCAGCAGCGCCACCAGGTCGTAGTCGTTGAGCACCGGGCTGACGAACAGGAACAGCAGCGCCCAGTCGTAGACCGCCAGCTGACCCCGCCGCCACCGCAGCAGCCCGTAAGCCAGCACGCCCACCAGCAGGCAGAACCCCCACACCCCCAGCAGCGCGCCCGGCTCCGGGGCAAAGCCCACCTGCCCCAACTGCACCGGGATTAGCGCCACGCTCGCCAGGTTCACCGGCTCAAAGCCGCGCCCGTTGGGCAGCCACTCCAGCGGCCAGCCGGGCCGCAGCAGGAAGGACGGCAGCGTGAGCGCCGCAGCCCCCAGCCCCCACGCCC
>FWPU01002130.1_pt1 | contig 56247 bp, 45 predicted proteins | sample 2228361 | NCBI WGS metagenome assembly FWPU01 (sample SAMEA103939777, study PRJEB20133) | metagenome | reverse complement strand
GGATAAAGTCACCGTGACCTCTTCTTCCAGGACCAGGCAGTAAAGCAGAAGTGCAAGCTCCTCCTCGCGGAGGTTTTCGAAGTAAACACTGAAGGTGAACATCGTCCCCGGGGGCAGCGGGTATACTGTGCTGGTCTGCGTGATTCCCGAGCCGGCCGCAACTAGTCCGGTAGCTCCCACATGATGGTGGTAGAACTTCCGATGGTCCTTCTCGGCGGGATAGAAGGGGCTGTGCCGCTCCGGCTGGGGCTTGCCAACGGCGACCGAAAAGGGCCCGATCGGCTTCGGTCTGCCCTGTACCTTCGCGTCGGTAAATCGCACCAGGCCGGCGAAAACCTTGCCCCGGTTGAGATACCCGAAGGTTCGGGCCGCTACGTCCAATTCCCATCTCGGCCCCGGGTCCGAGGCGGCACAGTCCAGTTTGTGGGCCGGATCCGCCTGGCCGTTCGGGAACGGAATGGCGGCATTGCCCACCAGCTCGGCCAGCGAACGGATGAGCCCTTTAAGCGATGTAGCCGGAATGATGGGCTGGTTGGTAAGGCCGCTCTGGATGAACCGGCCGTCACCCCTGCCGGTGCCCACGAATAGCGGAGTCAGGGCCTCGAGCGTGCACTCGATATGGCCGGCAAGTCCCTGCCATCGGTGGTGGTAGGCTGGGCTCTGGCGGGACACCGGATCCGGGCTGACGGGGACCCAGCGGTACGGATTCCAGAAGGGCTCGCCCTGCGGCATGGTTACGGCTCCCAGTGGGCCATCAGGTCGCACAATCGGAGAAACTGCGGCTGGCCGGAAGCATCCGACCAGATTTCGGCGCGGATTTTGGCGATAATGCGTCCTTGGGCTGTTTGCGGCACCTCGACCGGATAGCGGAGGCGAAGGGGGATCCGCAGATCGACCCATTCGTCTGGAGTCTCCGCGGTTTGCTGGCCCCAGAGGGGGTAGATGACCTCGTGGCGAACCAGGGCGGCGATTTCTGGGCGCTGGGCAAGTCGCTCGAGCAGTCCGTGGTTCCACGGGGCGTTGCCCAGGAACACGGTGCGGCAGCACGATTGGCCCAGGACGGGCAGCACCCGCCACTTCAGTTCCCCCGAGGGGGCAAAAATGCGCCCGCAGGCAAGGCGGGGGAAAAGATCCGGCACAGGGCGTTTCGAGGGGGCCTGCGACGCATGGTTCCATTGGACGCTTGCAGTCCAGCCCTGCCAGTAGTCCAGGGCCCAGCCGTCCGGTGCGTCCAGCCAGCAACGCGCGGTTTCGCCCGCGGGGGTTTCCAGCCCCGCAAGCAACGCCTGCAATTCGGCCGAAGTGAGGTCGCCGGCAAGGAGGATCGTCATCGGTTGCTCACCTGTTCGGGACGCCCATGGGCTGGTGCCACGCCAGGAAGGCATCCAGGCTTTCGGCAAGCGGCTGAAGGCGGGTGGGCCAATCGGTGGTCAGATCGTACTGGTGGCGGAGGCCCGATCGGGTTCCGTTTTCCAGCGGGACGGGTTGGGGAGGCTGCCACGAAAAGAGGCGGTATTGCTGGCATTCCTCGGCGGTCGCCAATTCGGCCAGCCCCACGACCGAAACCTGCGGCCGGATATAGCTCAGCACGTACTTTTTTACTTCTGCGCGCACCCGGCCCAACCCGCGACTGCGCCCCGAGCCGATGGCGATCATCCCGTCAGCAAGGTCCTGGAGGAGAAAGTTGACGGCAGCCAGTTGCCAGAGTTCGAAGTTGACCACGCGCAGGGCGGTTTCAAACACGCCCCCCTCGACGACCACCAGCTCGAATAGCACTCCGCGGACGGTGCCGCCAGTGAAACGGTCGATCCCCACCCCCGTGCGCTGGCCCGCCTTTGGCCGCTTGTCGGGCAGCGGATAGGCGTCGCCGATGCTGAACCGTCCGGCAAACCGCAGCGATCCGAACAGCCGGCAGGCGGCACACGCCTCGAAGTAGGCGGTGGCCGAGTTGTCGGGGCGCCCGTCGCCGGCGCTCCGGAACCCGCAACCGTAGCTTGCGGCTTCGGTCGGATCCGGGATGGTCGAGCGTTCCACCCTTTTCGGGTCGTAGTAAGGCAGGCAGACGCTGCCGGGCTTCAGGGTCCGGGCGATCCGCTCGAAATGGCTCCGGAGCACCCCTTTGAGCGAGGAGCCGGGAAAGTAGTACACCGGCTCGCCGCTGCGGAACGTACTTACCGGAACCATGTCCGGACCATCGAGCGTCGCGTAGCCGCTCTTGATCAAAATCGGATCGATCGGCGCCAAGTGCAATTGCACGTCGGCCTGGCAGAGCCATTTGCGGAGCATGGGTTTTTTTCCCTTTCCAGGCTACGGGACAGCGCGGTCGAGAATGGGCTGGAAATACGCTTGCCAGGAACCGCGATCGGTCAGTTTTTCGTCTGGCGAGGGAATGGTGAGGTATCGAATGCGTTCCTGGGGATCGTCGAGGTTCACGCCCCAAAGGCGGATTTCTTCCAGGTGAAACCGTCCCAATCCCCGGCTGGTGAAGCCGCCCAGGCTGCTGCCGGCCGCCCACTCGAAGAGCGCGGCACCCAAAAGCGCCTTGTCGGTTTCCGTGGGATTCTCCAGGTCCAAGGTGATGCGGAAGGCGGTCCCGGCCACCACCGTTTCGTAGTCGTATTTCAGGCCGGCGGCCGCGGTATGGCTGTCGCGGTCCAAGACCACTCCGTCGCGGACCTGTACGGGGGCCAAGGGCCCTCCTTCCAACAGCCCATCGCTAAAGCGCAGGCGTGCGGCACGGACCGGCGAACCGAAGAGCTTGCAGACATCGCAGGTATTCTGCTCGATCCACGCCCACTGGGCTTCGATCCCCTGGCTGACAGCGCTTTGGTAGACGCTGCGCTGTTGTTTGTACCAGCCTACATCGCTGGCGCAGAAGACCCCGCTGGCCGCCGCGTTCAGCAGGCACGCCCGCAGACCCAGCGCTGGGGCCAGGGCCTCGCAGGTGCTGCGGAGCTTGCCCTTGAGGGAGGAACCGGGCAACAGGGGCCGGCCCGCCGCATCGAGCAACACGCCCAGATCGGAGGTCGGCCCTTCGCGCCCGGAGCCGATCCGCCATGCCGTATCGAAAACCAGTCGGGCACGCACCTGGAGCCTCTCCCGCAGGCGCAGCCCGTCAGCCACGGTGGAACTCGCCATCTCTACTCCTCGTGCTCGGTGGATTGGATCCGTCGGGACATCTCGTACAGATAGTGGATGCAGAAGCGCTGAAAGAAGGCCGGATAGAATCGCCGGCGCCACTGGTCCTGCCAGCGCTCGCGATCCGATTTGAGCTTTTTTCGGGCGGTTTGTTCTGCCTGGCTGAGCTTCGCGCCAGGTGCGAGGGGTTCCTCGCGCAGCTCGGGCGGTGTCGCCGCTTCGCACTCCTGGCGGAGCGACCACCGGTGCTGCGGCGATCTGCCCTCGCAGAGCCCCTCCACGCATTTCCAGAACGCCGCTTCGGCTTCGAGGTCCTTACGGCGATCCTCACGCCGCGTCTCCTCCAGTTTCGCCATAACCTTCTTCCGCTGGTGTTCGGCAAACTTGGCAAGCTGGGCTGGCTCGTTTGCAGCAATCTGTCGCAGGCCTGCGATCTGGCTGCGGGAGATCGGCCACTCGTCCGGTGTGGAATACTGGTTGCGGGCGTGCTCCCGGAGGTACTGGTCCACAGCCTCGATCGCCCGGCGGCCCAGCTCGCCATCGACGGCGATTTCGAAGGAAACCTCGTTCATCTCAGGCCCTCATTTCCTTTTGAGCCTTCGCATAAAGGTATGCGCCGATGACCGCGCGGACCCACGCGCGGGCCAGATAAAGCCGCAGCGCCAGTCGCTGGCCTTCCTCGGTCGCCAGGCCATTGGCCGCTTCGCGCAGTCCCTGAAGCTGCTCCAGCACCTTGCCCCCCACTTGGCACCATTCTTTCTGCGGACCCTTGCCGCGGCCCATCTGCTGCTTGACGAAGTCCTCGATGTCGGCCAGCCGGGTGGCAGAAACCGCGACTCGCTGGAGGTTCCGCACCTGGGTGCTGACGTGGCCTTGCTCGTCGCTGGGGAATTGTTGGAAGAGGTGCTGCCCAAGCTCGTGGGCTCGCCTGCGCTGCTCGTCTCGATCCAGGACCTGGTCGGCTTTGCGCATCAACTCTGGGGTCAGTGCCACGGTCATAAGTCCGCCTCGTACGCACAGCGTGTATGAAACTCGTCGCTGATGACGACCTGGCCATAGCCTTCATTGCGGCGGGCGCCCAGCCCGGCGGCCTGGAGCAAGCGGAGGCTGGCCAGCAGCTCCTCGCGGCCCGAGGGATCGCCAAGGTAGAGGTATGCATAGACCGAGCCGCGGGCCACTTGCCATTCGTCGTGGCGGGGCAGGCCGTGGGCCGCGTTCCAGCCGCGAAGTCTTTCGTGGTGGGCCACCGCCGTCACGCACCACAATTGTCCGCCCGCAAACGGCTTCCCGGGCCGCTGAAGGCAAGGCACACCCGGCTCTGGCGGCGCAAGTGGCGGCAACCACCCGACCATCCCCGAAGGGTCCAACGTGTAACGCAGCAGCTCGTCGAGGAGGATGGCGCCGGTAGGCAACCCCATCGCAAACAGAAAGCAGCGCTGCCGGTCGCCGGCAGAAAGGGGCACGCGCGCGAGCATTGCCTTGCTCCAGGCGTCGAGCCGCTGTTGCCAATCCGAGGATTCCTCGCCGCCGGCCTGGCCGTCTTGAAGTTCCATACGGACGCGCCCGTAGCCCCGGGTGCGCGCGTGCCCCACCCGGAGGATATTGTCCTCGGCCGCCAGCAGTTCCCGCAGACGGCCGGCCAGCTCTTCTTCCGCCTGCACCCAACCGGAAAGCGCCGCTTGGGCTCCCTGGGGCTCCAACCGGGGCTCCAGGGCCGGCAACGTGAACAAGATCGACTCGTCGGCGGTATGGGTGTGGCGATTGATTCCCACGTGCGTGGCGGGGCGGCGGCGCCACCGCCGCTGGGGCTCGCGGGGTCCTTGGGGGCCGCGGTCGTAAAAGCCCGAATACTGTTTCAGCTCCTGGCCGCAGCGCGGACACTGGCCCGGCCGGATCGGCCGGCCCCCCAGCGCGGCGCCTGCCAGGTGGGCCAGGAGGTCCACGACCCCGTGCCTCTCCTGGGTCTGGAAGCCCGGTTCTCGTTTACAGGAATACGCTGTGAGGGGCAGGACGTGTTCGGCCGGGTCCAAGGGGCCAAAGCGACAACCATTCTCGTCCACAAACAGCCGCTGGAACGTTTCGTCGGCCTCGCCATATTGGTCGAGGTAGGCACGGGCAAAGGCCCCTCGGACCAGGGTGCCGCTGATGAACTGGACTCCCTCGGAGCGCTGCGATTGTCGCTGGCGGCGGACCACCAGGGGCGATTCCAGCACGGCTTGCAGGCGGTAACGCCTCATCGGTTGCCCTCTGTGCGAACGAGTTTAAGCATTTCGAACCACTCGGGCTCTTCCAGGCCTTTCAGCGCGTCGGCAAGCGGGAAAGTCGCGTCGCCGTTCCAGCGGACCGTATCGCCAGGAATGCTGATCCGGCACCGCCCCCGGCCGGCGCTCTTGTCGCCCCCCAGGCGGTCGAGGCTGAGCAGACCGGCCAGCAATATCGCGTATTCGAAGGGGAAACCGCTCTCCTCCTGGGTCAGTACGCCGGCCGGATGGCGGGCGTGAAGCGAACCGGCCCAGGCGCCGCTTTGGCCCGAAATTACTTCCGTAACGAACAACGTGCGGTATCGGGCCGTCCCGGTGGCGCGGTCGATCGAGGTGCGGCCATGGAACCAGGACGCCGGCCAGGGTTCCCCGGTGGGCAGCGCGTCCTCCACGAACAGGCACTCCCCTTGAAACCGGCTGCCGAACAGGCGATCGATCAGCAGTTCGGACTGGGCCAGGGGGCAAAAGGCGTGGACCAGCGCGATGCTTGTGTCGCGGCCGACCGCGTGGGGAGAAACCACCTTGGCACCCAGCATGGCCGCCAGGCGTTCGCACTGATGCCGCAACACCCCTTTGATCTGCGAACCAGGGACGTAAGGGACCTGGGCTTTGGCGGGGGCCCAGGCCCGCCGCCGCTGCATGCGGTCCACTCCGGCGGTCCCCTCCCCGCTGCCCACGTGCCAGTGCGACTCCCAGTGAATGAGGAAGCGCACGTCCAGTCGCTGCGGCGTTCGATTCATCGTTCGTCTCCCGGACCGAACAGGTCGCAGGCTTCCACGAGGTCGGCCAACGCCGTGGCCCGCTTGCCGGCCTCGCAGAACCAGGGATACGGCTTCAGCGTGCCCAGGACGCTGAGGGCCTGCCACAAAGCGTGGCGCTCGTGGCGCTCCGCGCTCTCCCGCAGCCTGCCGAAAAGCTCCTGCGCGCGAAGTTCCGCGATGGCCGGACGCTTCTCCAACGCGGCCTCAAAAAGATCGTGGAGCTTGCTTCGGGGCACTTCGGCACCGGATAGCATACCGGCCCCCCGCCGCAGCCGTTCCAGGCGATCGCGGCGATAGGGACGCAGCGTGCGGGGGTGATCGGTCGTGACCAGGTAGTCCTCCTCACGGATGTCCGCCAGGTCTGGAGTGCCCGAGCCGGTCACCAGTTGAAAATCGATGTAGCTCGGGGCCCAGTACGTTTCGCGCTCGGGGTCGCAACTGCCTGCCCGCTTGGCACTTTCGAGCAACTCCCCAGCCAGATCGAAGAGCAAATAGAACGGGTAGCGGGCTCGGCCCAGCGCGACGCCGCAGGAGATGGTCAAGCCGCGCTCGGCAAGTCGGCGTTTGGCGAAAAACCGCCGGAGGTCCTCGCCCAATCCGGCGATGCGACGGCGCGTGTGATCCTCGAAAGCCTCCGTCACCCGAAGCGCGAAATCCAGCGCGCGGTCCGCCGGCAGAAGCACCACCAGGTCATCGCCTCCAAGCAGCAAGATATCGGCGGGCAACCGCAAGTCCTCGGGCAGACGCCCCTCTTTGTCCCACACCGCACGCACCTGGGCGATTTCTTTCTCGCAAACGTGGGCCAGCGCCTCGTAACAGGCGCGGCGGATACTCTTGTCGACCAGCTCGCTGAACGCCTGGTAGAGCTCCGGGCTGTCGAGTTCCTGCACCAGGCGGCCCATGGCGTTCCCATCGGCATACACCAGCCCGATGTAGCCGGCGCGAGCGGCGTGCTGGCCGATGCCTTCCAGGTGCGCGTAGCGCAGCGTTTCGCCTTGTTCGCACCACTGGCCGCTCGGATCGAGGAACTCCATCCAGCCCGACCAGAGCGAGCCGCGGGCCGCCCGGCGGCTTTCCTCCCGTTTGCGCCGGCACGCCTCGGAAAGCAACAATTGCTCGTTGCCCCATCGGTAGACCTCCACAGCCGGTAGGTGCGAACTCGATTGGCATTCCAACACGAATGGCAACGTGGCGGCGGTGGCGTATCCGAAAGCCAGGTTGCGCTGCAACCGCAAGCTGTAGAAGGCGGTATCCAGCGCCTCGCGATACGCGTTTTGGTTTTTGTCCGGCCACTCGACAATGGCCGACACAATCCGCACATCCCCGCCGGTCTGCTCGTGGTAATACGCAGACAACTGGGCCACGGCGTCGCGCACCGCCTGTTGATCACCCGCCCGGACCACGAACTGGGCCGTGCCCCCGTTGGCAAAGACCTTCTCCACGGAGGCGCTGCCCAGCCGGCCTGCGAGTACACGCTGGGTTTCCGCCCTATTCAGACGGTCCAGAAGCGCGCTGGCGCCGCGGACCTCCGCCAGCGCGTCGGTCCCGAAGACGAACTGCTTGATGCCGGGCGTATCGACGACCACGAGGAACCTTGGCATGGCCCACCTCGCTTACCGCTAGGAGTGGAAAGGCCTGCCCGCAACCGCCCGGCCAGCGATGCTGAAACGGCCCGCGACTGCGGCCCAGGTTCGCAACCCCTTCAACCGGCTGGACGGACGAGGGAGAAGCCGTGGATTGCCCGGCCGTTGTATCGGAGCAGCCCGAGGCCCGCTGCCGCACACGATCTGCGAAGCAATGCTCACGCTTCTTCTTCTTTTTGACCTGGCCGCCGCCCAGTGCAGGCCGCTGCCGCACACGATCTGCGAAGCACTGCTCACGAGAACCTGCCCATTGCCAGACTGTTAGCGGCCGGAAGGCTTGTGTGCTCCGGCGCATAAGCTCCGCCGACCGGCACCAGAATAACCACTCCGGGCCATCTGTCAAGCCCCTGAGGTTGCGCGCGAACTCGGGGGCTTGACACGGCACTGGCCGGGACGTGCATTTCCGGCGGGCGGGGGTCGCCGCGGGGGACGGCCGGCTAAGCCTCAAGCCGCCGCAAGGGTGCGGAAGTTCTTGCGGCAGGCTGCTTGCCCTGCCGGCTTGGGGATGCCAGGGGGGGCTATCCGCGGGTGATGGCGGTGATCTTCACCCGATTGTAGACCTGGCGGTGGCCGGTCTTCTTGCGGTAGGTCTTGCGGCGGCGGAAGTGCTGGACAACCAGCTTGGGGCCCAGGGCCGGGCCGAGGACTTCGGCCGACACGCGGGCCCCTTCCACGAAAGGTTGTCCCACGGTCAGCCCGTGGTCGTCGCGGAGTGCCACCACCCGGTCGAAGGCCAGCGCGGCGCCGGCCCCCAGGCCGCGGTAGTCCACTTCCAGCACTTCGCCTTCCCGGACTTTATACTGCCGACCACCGTCTTCGATAATTGCGTAACGCATGACTGGGTTGCCAAGGCGGTGCCAACGATCCGCAGGTTCAAGCAGCAATAACTTTACCGGCGCCCCGGGGACTGATTCAAGGGCTGGACAGGGGGAAAGGCACTTGCCGGCCTTCTGGATCGCGGCATTCGATCACCAGATGTTCGGGCGAGACCCCTTTGGCGCCGATGATCTGGATTTGCTTGTGCGACTCTTCTTCCATGCGGGCGATGTCGCGGCGCTTTCGGTTGTTGATCAGATCGGCGACTTCGTCGGCCACGGTGACGTAAATCTGGGTGGCCTGGGGGATTTGCGCGGCCAGCATCAGGTTCCGCATCACGTCCAGGCACATGCTTTCTGGGGTTTTGACCACCCCCGTTCCGTGGCAGGCGGGGCAGTCCTGGAAAATGCTCTTTTTCAAGCTGGGGCGGATCCGCTGCCGGGTCATCTCGATCAGGCCGAAGGGGCTAGTGCGGAGGATCTTGGTGCGGGCCCGGTCGCGCTTGACGGCCTCGCGCAAGGCCCGTTCCACGGCCCGGCGGTGCTTTTCCTTGCGCATGTCGATGAAGTCGTTGACGATCACGCCCCCCAGGTCGCGGAGGCGGATCTGGCGTGCGATCTCCTTGGCTGCCAGCAGGTTCATTTGGAAGGCCGTTTCCTCGGCGTTGTCGTCGGCCCGGAAGTTGCCGCTGTTGACGTCGATGGCCACCAGGGCCTCGGTCTGGTCGATCACGATCGACCCGCCGGATTTGAGCGGCACCTCGCGCTGGTGGATCTTGGCGATCTCTTCCTCCAGCTTGTATTTGTGGAACAGGGGGTCTTTGCCTTCGTACAGGTGGAGGCGATTGACATACCGCGGCATGACGAGCTGGAGGAACTCGCGGGCCCGTTCGTAGGCCGTCGGCTCGTCGATGTAGATGGCATCCACATCGCCGGTGAAGATATCGCGGATGGTGCGGATGATCATGTCGCTTTCTTCGTAGATCACCGCGGGGGCGGGGAGTTTCTTGATCCGCCGGACGATCACCTTCCACAGGCGAAGCAGGTAGGCCAGGTCGCGCGAGAGTTCCTTCTTGGTGCGGTCCGCGCCCGCGGTGCGGACGATGAAGCCCAGGCCCTTGGGGGGATTGAGTTCGGCCATGATCTCGCGGAGGCGGCGGCGGGCCTCGTCGTCTTCGATCTTGCGCGAAATGCCCACGCGCCCCAAAGCCGGCATAAGCACCACGTATCGGCCGGGAATGCTGATATACGTCGATAGCGTTGGGCCTTTGGTGCCGATCCCCTCTTTGATGACCTGGACCAGGATCTCGTCGCCGCGGCGGAGGATCTCCTGGATGGGGGGTTTGACACGGGGGCGGGCGCCGGGACGGATCCGGCGGCGACGCCGCTGGGGGGCTTCCTCCTCGTCGCGCTCGTGGCGATTGCCACCATTGCCCTCGACCACGCGCTGGGGGTCGTATCCGCCTTGGCGGAAGTACTGCGGCTCCAGGTCGCTGATGTGCAAGAAGCCGTTGCGCCCGACGCCGAAGTCGACGAAGGCGGCCTGGATGCTGGGCTCCAGGTTGACGACCACTCCCTTATAGATGTTGCCGACGTAGTTGTCCTGGCCGGTGCGTTCGATATAGAGTTCTTCCAACACGCCGTCTTCGACGATGGCGATTCGGCATTCTTCGGGTTGCGAGACGTTGATCAGCATTTCCTGTTTCATAGAAAGGGCCTTCCGAAGCGGCATGGGTTGGCCGCTGCGCAGCGTTTCGCAAGCCAGGGTTGCGGAAGGTCATGGGCAAAGCTCCACGCCGGTGCGGACCAGCCGGGCGCCTTGGCGCAGGAGGTCCTCCAGGCCCAGGGCGGCCAGGACGTCGCGCGGCCCGGCGCAGCCGGGCTGGCCGGCCAGCAGCCGCATCCGCAGCACGCCGTCGGCCAGGGAGAGTTCTTCCAAGGTGGCGCGGAGGCGGGCTTCGGGGGGCTCGTGGGGCCCGAAGGGGGCGGGGCGCGGGGCGGCCAAAAGCCGCTCGATCCGCGCGGCCGTCTCGGTGCGGAGGTCCGCCGGGACGGCGATTTCGTAGGTGGCCCAGCGGAGTCGGCCCTTGCGGGCCTGCGGCGCCAGCAGCTCGACGGAAGTGAACTCCAGTCCCGGCAGCGTGTGGGCGTTCAGGCGGGCCGCCAGGGTCTCTGCCGGCAGCGCTTCGGCCAACTCCACCTCGACGACTTCGTCGCGTCCTTCGACGCCCACCGCCAGGGCCGAAGGAAAGCTCATCCGCGGCTTGGGATGAAACCCTTCGCTCATGCCCAGCGCCAGGCCAGCGCGGCGGAACAAGCGCTCCAGCGCGCGGGCCAGATCGCGGTGACCGATCCAGCGGAGGTCGCCCTGTTTGCGAAAACGAATACGCACGCGTTGTCGAACCATCGGTTCGCAGGACCCCGCCCCTGCCGCAGGGGCGAGGCCGGGAAAACTCCCGTGATTTGGAGGGCGGCAGCCTGCCGGTCCCTGGGGCGGGCGCCCGGCGGGTTGCCTGGGGTCGTTCTCTAGTCCGTAAAGTCCGGGACGTACTTCTTCAGCTCGCCTCGCAGGTAGCGGGTTACATCCCGGGCCGTCTCCATGGTCAGGGCCCGCCGGGCAACCGCCTCGCACTGGGAGATGGTCACGCTCCGGCAGACCCGCTTGATCTCGGGGATCGCGCTGGGCGGGACGCTGAACTGCCGCAGCCCCAGCCCCAACAGCAGCATGGTATAGGTCGGGCTGGCACTCATCCGCCCGCACAGGCTGATCGGGACCGGGCGCTGCTCCGCGGCCCGCACCGTCTGCGCGATCAGCTTCAGTACGGCCGGGTCCGAATCGTTATACAGGCTCACCACATCCTTGTTGTTTCGGTCCACGGCCAGGGTGTATTGGATCAGGTCGTTGGTGCCGATGCTGAGGAAATCGACCTCTTGCACGAACCGGTCGATCATCACCACCGTGGAGGGAACTTCGACCATGATACCGACCGGCAGGCGGCGGTTGAAGTCGATTCCTTCTTCCGCCAGGTCCTCCATCACATCGCCAAGGATCATCTTGGCGTGCCGCAGCTCGGGAAGGGTGGCGACCAGGGGAAACATCACGCGCACGTCGCCCAAGGCGCTGGCCCGGAGGATGGCCCGCAACTGCCGGCGGAACATGGGGACGTGCCGCAACGACAGGCGGATGCTCCGCAGGCCTAGGCAGGGGTTGCGCTCCTCCTCGGGGTCGGGCAGGTGGGGGACTTTGTCGGCCCCCAGGTCGAACGTGCGGATGGTGACCGGCTTGCCCGGCATGGACTGCACCACCCGCGAGTAGGCGCGGAAGTGGTCTTCCTCGTCGGGCTCCCGCTGGGCCCCGAGATAAAGGAACTCGGTGCGATACAGGCCGATGCCGTCGGCCCCCCGGTCCACGCAGTGCTGGACTTCCTCGGGGAACTCGATATTGCCCAAAAGCTGGATCCGCGTGCCGTCGGGAGTGACGGTGGGCAGGTCGCGGAGGCTTTCGAGCTGGAGGGCGCGATTGCGGCGCTGGGCCGCCTCCTGGTCGAAGCGGGCCAGGGCTTGGGCATCCGGCCGCAGAACTACGATCCCCCGGTAGCCGTCGATAGCCACTGTGTCGCCGTTTGCGACATCGGCCAGGCACGGTCCGGTCCCCACCACCGCGGGGATCTCCAGGGCGGCGGCGATGATGGCCACGTGGCTCCCCGGCCCCCCCACCTCGGTCACAAATCCCTTGACGAAATCGGGGTTCAGGCTGGCCGCATCGCTGGGTGTAAGGTTATGGGCCAGCACCAGCACGGGCCGGCCAATCTGGCTGAGGTCTTCGCGAGGCCGGCCCAAAAGGGTGCGGAGGAGGCGTTTTTCGATATCCAACAGATCGGCCAGGTTCCGGCTGCGGACCTTGTGCAACAGCTCCGCGTAGCGGCGAATCACCCGGTCCACGGCGTATTCGGGGGAATACAACTTCTGGCGGACCAGCTCGCGGAGGTCGTTGCGCAGCCCCGAGTCCTGGAGGATCATCAAATGGGCCTCGAAGATTGCCGCGTACTTGGGGCCCAGCTCGCGATGCATGGCGTCGCGGTTGCGGACGAGCTCCTCGCTCACAACGGCGACGGCCCGCTCGAGGCGCTCCAGCTCCTCGGGGACCGCGTCGGGGGGGATGAGCCGGCGGGGGATACTGAAGCCCTCGACATCCATTACCAGGGCTTCGCCAATGGCGACACCCGGCGAAACAGCGATCCCTCGGAGTTCTCGCATCGTTGTGGCGCGCTAGCGTGCGGTCTCGGCCTCGTCTTCGTGAAAACCCGCCGCGAACAGCCGAGCCAGGGCTTCCAGCGCCGCTTCGGCATCCTCCCCCTCGGCTTCCAGGACGAACTCCTCGCCCGGCTGCCCTCCCAGCGACAACAACTCCAGGACACTCTTGGCGTTGGCCCGCTGCGCGTCCTTGACCACCTCAATCCGCGCGCTATACTGGCTGGCCAGCTTGGCCACCAGCGTGATGGGCCGGATGTGCAACCCGGTATTGTTGGCGACGGTGACCCGGCGGGTCGCCTTGGGTTCGCTCATGACTGGTTCCTGCCGGTCCGCCCGGCCTGCCTCCAAGGCGACTTCACGACGCGAACTGGTTGTTGTCCGCCTCCTCCAACAACTGGCGGATGTCTTCGGAGGACTTGGCCTGCTTGAGAAAGCGACAAAACGTGTCGTCGCGAAGCTGCCGGGCGATGTTCTCCAAAGCCCGGAGGTGGTCGCCCGGCCGGTCCTGCGGCGAGATCAACAGAAAAAACAGGTTCACCTTCTCCCCGTCCAAGGCGTCGAAATCCACCCCCTCGCGGCTGATCGCCACGCTCCCCACGAGGCGATCGACGCTGGGGTGTTTGGTGTGGGGGACGGCCACCCCCCGCCCGATGCCCGTGCTCCCCAGCTCCTCGCGGTTCAAAATGGCTTTGACGATGCTCTCGTAATCCGCCGCCCGGATCCGGCCGGCCTCCACCAAGGCCTGCACCATCTCGCGGATCACGCCCTCTTTGTCGTCGGCCTTCAAATCCGACTGGATCGCCTCAGGAGTGATAAAATCCGCGAACTTCATTTATCTCGATCTCCTGGTTCAATGCGCCCCTGGACCGACATCGCCGGGCACCTCCATCTGGCGGGCCCCGGGGGTCCGGTGGCGTTCCTGAATCCGCTGCTTGTATCGCCGAAGCTGCTGCTCCACCTTGTGCAGCACCTGATCGACCGACCCGAAAAGCTCGTCCGACTGGTAACTGGCCAGGAAGTCGTGCTTGTGCTCGGCCGACACCTTCAGCTCCACGCGCGGCTGGTCCCGATGTTCCAAGTCGATCGTGACTTCGATGCTCGTCAGCCGCTCGAACACTCGAACCAGCTTCTCCACCTTGGCGATGATCCGGGCTTGCGTCTCGTCGCTGATCGTGCCGTGCCGGGTCGAAATCCTGATCTGCACTGATGGGCTCCTTAGCTCTCCAAAGCGGAGTCTCACCGCGCAAGCCGCAGTGAAACCGGGTATTGTAACGAACCGCTCCGCCCCCTACAAACTCCCGACAAACGGGTGGCGGCCCCGGACCTCCCGGCCCCCGTTTCCCCTATGGTAGAACTCTAGCTCTTGTCCGCCGCAAACAAAGTCCCTCACCGTTTGGGGATACCAAGATAGGGTGGAGCCGAACCCCACCCTGGCACAAGCCTCGGGGCCTGGCTAGCGCAGCCGTCTCCGCATCCATCGAGCACCGGTGACCTTAATCGCGCTTCCGGCACAAATCTGCGTGAACCCCGAACGCAACGGCCCCTTCGGGGCCACGTCCCCGCCTGAAAATCGGCAAAGCTTTGCTGGGGCCCGGGCGGGGGGCCTCTAGCGGTGGGTTCGGTTGACGCTCCGGGGGGCGACTGCTAGGATGATCAGTTTACTCCCCTGAACGGTCCATGGGAGTAAGCGCGATGCCTGACCGAATGTTTTGGATGTAACGCCGGACGCCCCGCGGGGCCGGGGACTTCGCCGGTGTGCCCTGGGAGAACTTTGGTGGCTACAGTTCTGGTAAAAGACCTGATCGAAGCCGGGGTTCATTTCGGCCATCGGACCAGCCGATGGAACCCGAAGATGCGGCCGTACATCTACGGCCGGCGGAATCTGATCCACATCATCGACGTGCGGGAAACGATCCGCGGATTGCTTCGGGCCCGCAAGTACTTGCAGCAGGTGGCCCAGGGGGGGAGCCTGGTGCTGTTCGTGGGGACCAAGCGGCAGGCATCGGAGACGATCGAGCGGGAAGCCAAGCGGTGCGGCATGCCGTACGTCAACGACCGTTGGCTGGGGGGGGCGCTGACCAACTTCCGCACCATCCGCAGCCGCCTGGCCCGCTTGGAGGAATTGGAGGGCCTTCGGGCCAGCGAGGCGATCGCGACGTATTCCAAAAAGATGCAGGCGGCGTTGGCCCGCGAGTACCGCAAGATGTATCGCAATCTCAACGGCATTCGCACGATGAACCGGCTCCCGGAATGCCTGGTGGTCGTCGACCCCAAGAAAGAGCGCAACGCGGTACGCGAGGCTCGCAAGCTGGGGATCACCACGGTGGCGCTGATCGATACGGATTCCGACCCGGACGAGGTCGACCTGCCCATCCCCGGCAACGACGACAGCATCCGTTCTATCGAGCTGATCGTGCAGCACCTGGCCGATGCCGTGCTGGCCGGCCGGGCCGCCGCTGGCGAGATCAAGCAGGCCGAGGCCGAGGGGGCGGCCGAGGAAGCCCCGGTCGCCGCCGGATAACCGGCCAGCGAATGTCCCTTCTTCGCCCATGGAGCACCTGGAGGACCCACAATGCCAGAGATCACCGCGGCGGCCGTCAAGTCGCTGCGCGACCGCACGGGGCTGCCGATGATGGATTGCAAACGGGCCTTGGAAGAGGCCGGTGGCGACCCCGAGGCCGCCATCGAAATCCTTCGCAAGGCGGGCAAGAAGGCGATGGCCAAGCGGGCCGACCGCGAGACCTCCTTCGGCAGGGTGATGGTCCATGCCGAAATGTCTCCCGGCTGCGGGGCGATGGTCGAACTCCGCTGCGAAAGCGCTCCGGTGGCCAACAACGACCAGTTCATCCAGCTCGGCCGCGACCTGGTCGAGCAGTTGGCCCGCGGCCCCGGCGCCACCACCGCCGAGGAGCTTTTGGCGCAGCCGTGTCCCAGCCGACCCGGCCTGACGCTGCGCGACCAGTGGGACGACCTGAGCAACCGCATCCGCGAGGTCTTCCGCGTCGCCCGGCTGGTTCGCATCGAGGGGCCGTGCGGCGGCTATGCCCACCACAGCGGCACCAGCGGCGTGCTGGTCGAGGTCCAAGGGGGGACGGCCGAACTGGCCAAAGACATCGCCATGCACATCGCCGCCATGCGCCCCCTGGTCATCCGCCGCGAGGAGTTGGACCCGGCCCTGGTGGCCAAGGAACGCCAGATCCTCGCCGAACAGGCCCGCAACGAGGGCAGGCCCGACAAGATCATCGCCAAAATGGTCGAGGGGCGACTGCGCGATTTCTTCGTCGAACGCTGCCTGGCCGACCAACCCCACGTCAACAAGGAGAAATATGGCAACCTGACCGTGGGCCAACTGGCGGAAAAAGCCGGGATGAAGCTCGTGCGCTTTATCCACTGGGAACTGGGCAAGGAGTGAACCGTGGCCGAAGCGGGCCCCCCCCTCCTCCGTTCCCGTTATCGCCTGGTGGTGCTGAAGATCTCGGGCGAGGGCTTTAGCCGATCAGGCGAGCGGGGCATTGCCATGGATGCCGTGGTGCATCTGGCCGAGCAGACCGTGCGCGCCGCGAAATATGGGGCCAAGATCGCCATCGTGCTGGGGGGCGGCAACATCCTCCGCGGCACCCAGTTCACCGCGGGGAACACGGCCATTCGCGAGGCGACGGCCCATTACATGGGAATGTTGGCCACGGTGATGAACGGCCTGGCCCTCCAGGATGCCCTGGAATCGCTGGGGGCCGAGACCCGCTTGCTGTCGGCCGTTCGCATGGACGGCGTGGCCGAGCCGTACATCCGCCGCCGCGCCCAACGCCACCTGGAAAAAGGACGGATCGTGCTGCTGGCCGGCGGCACGGGCAGCCCCTTTGTCACCACCGACACGGCCGCGGCCCAGCGCGCGCTGGAACTGGGGGCCGATATCCTCTTGAAAGCCACGCGGGTCGACGGCGTCTACAGCGACGACCCGGAGAAAAACCCCCACGCCGTCCTCTACGGCGAGCTGAGCTACGACGACGTGCGCGGCCGCAAACTCCGCGTCATGGACCACGAGGCCGTCACCAAATGCCAGCAATATAACCTCCCCATTCTGGTGTTCAACTTCAAGAAGGAGGGCAATATCGAGCGGGCCATTCTGGGCGAGCGTGTCGGCACCCTGATCGCCGCCGGCTGCTCTGCGAAACCCTGACCGTCGCGGCCGGCCGGCTTGGCCAAGACCCCGCGGCGACCCGGGCGCTGCACGGGCCGGGCTACGGGGACCCCCACGCCGCCTTATGGCCGCCAATAAGCAAACTCGCCGAACCTCCCCCGCGCTACGGAGTCCTACCATGTCGGCCGACGACATCCTCCTCGATGCGGAAGAACGCATGGAAAAGGCCATCGCCGTGCTCAAGCAGGCCCTGGCCGGCATCCGCACCGGGCGGGCCAACCCCGGCCTGGTCGATTCCCTCCGCGTCGAAGCCTACGGCACCCTGGTCCCCATCAAACAGCTCGCCACCGTCGGGGCCCCGGAACCCACGCAGATCGTCATCCGGCCGTTCGATCCCGCCACCATCAAGGACATCGAAAAGGCCATCCGCACCAGCGACCTGGGGTTCAACCCGCAAAGCGACGGCCGGCTGATCCGCGTCAATGTGCCCCCCCTGTCGATGGAAGTGCGGCGGAAGATGGTGGCCCGCATCCGCGAGCTGCTCGAAGAGGCCAAGGTCGCCATCCGCAACATCCGCCGCGATGCCAACAAGGCCGCCGACCAGGCCGAAAAGGACAAAGTCCTCTCCGAAGACCAGCGCGACGACCTCAAGGAACAAATCCAGGAGCTGACCAAATCGTACGAATCGCAGGCCGAAGAATTGGCCAAGGCCCGCGAAAAGGAGGTCCTGGAAACCTAGTCCGCTCGGTCCTTCCTCCGGAAAAGTGCACGAGGTGCCAACGAGGTCCCCGCCGCGCCCGGCGCAGTCCACGGCAGCCGCCGCGGGAGACCGCGCCACCACCGGCTCCCGCACCCGACGCCCCCAGAATTGCAGCTTTTCCAAGCCCCATCACGGGGCAGCCGGCTTTGCCGCCACCTTCGGATCGGCGAGCCGAAATGCCGCGATCAGCTCCTGGTCGGCCTGGCCAAAGCGCTCGACCATCGTCCCTTCGATCACAAAGGCCAGCACGGCCCGCCGGCCCCGGCCCTCCTGAACCATCGCGTACAGCCATCTGACGGGCAGGTCAGCCACCGTCCCCTCCACCTCGACCCGGTACCACAGCCCACCTTCGGGCCGAGGCGACTGGCCGGCCCGCACGAACCGGCCGAAATTCTTCCCCAGCGCCTGGCGAATCTCGTCCTGGAATTGTGCCAGCGAGACCTCTTTGCCCTCCTGGCCGGCCCCGTGGGCCACAATGGTGCACTGGGCCACGTATTGGCCCCCCTCGGCCAGGCGAAATACTGCCGTATCGCCCTGCTCGGCAATCAGCATCCACCGACGGTCGTGGTCCAACTGCCACCCTCCAGCGGGCGAGACATAGCCCAGCCGAAGCAGCGCCGGCGTCGGCCCCGGCGGCAAGTCCCGGACCATCTCCTCGGTCAAGTGTTGCGGCTTGTCCTGGCAAGCGATCCGCACCTGGAGGGTGGCCAGCACATCCAGGCCCGGCCCCAGCAACCCCGGTTCCCGCTCCTCGTGGAGCGACAGGGCAAACCAGTCCACCCGCCCAGCCAGACGGTCGTAACGGCATCGTCCCTTCCAGCGGATGGCGGTCGACTGCCCTGCGGTCTTTCCGCGAAGCTCGCCGGAAAGCTCGATCCTTGCCCACGACTCGGTCAGCTCGGCCAAAGAGGCCTGCGCCTCGCAGCGCTCAAGCGGCTCCACGCCGAAAAGGGCCCCGATGGCCTCCGGCGGGATCTTCCAGCGGTCTCCCACGGCCACGGGGTCCCCGGGCAACAGGTTCTCCAAAACCAGGCTGTTGCCCAATACATCCAGCAGATCCAGCTCATCGCGCGACAGGGTGCCTTGGGGACTGAAAAGCACGATTTTGCCTTGCGACGCTTCGACGCCCACCAACCGCCTGGTGGGACGTAACCGGTTGGTGAAGGCGTCCTCCCCCACTTTGATATCCGCCTCGGCTCGGTCATAATAGCGCCAGGCGCGGATGGACCGGCCGGGAGGGTTCGCCACCGCGGTCGTTTTCTCCTCGTAAGCCAATTGAGCGACGGTTTTCATTTTGTGGGTCACCGGTGTGGTGGCCCCCTGTCCTTCGGCAAGCTTCAGATTGCCGGCAACCTCCAGGAGGATTTCCACCCGGTCTATGGCACCGACGGCGCGGCGGCTGCCAAGCGCCGCGGTGGGTTGGCCCGCTTCGGATGCGGCGCCATAACAGGCGTGTACGGATACACCAGTCAGGAAATAGACGGCGGCCAGCATCCAGAGCACCCAGCACCGCTTCGCTCGTGTGGACATGGATTGGCACCTCGCCAGTGTGGAAAAATGGATTGGCACCTCGCCAGTGTGGAAAAATGGATTGGCACCTCGCCAGTGTGGAAAAATGGATTGGCACCTCGCCAGTGTGGAAAAATGGATTGGCACCTCGCCAATGTGGAAAAGCAGGAAAACGGGCTTCCAGCCCTGGTCCCGCCCCCCAAAGCGGGGCTCGACCCATGCTTACATCGACCCGAGCAGTTTGTCGAGTTCAAACGAATCAAGCCCTCATGTCGAGCGGACAAAACTGAGGCAGCCGATTGGATCTGCTCGTTACAATAAGTGGTCCGGCAGTGTACCAGACGTGGGGATCAGTCGGCCACGCAGCACTGCATGTATCGTGCGATTTGGCCGGGAGTTGGCGAGCCAGGGGCCACCCAAGGGCACGCGGAACATACTGATTTCGGGTGGGTTGCAAATACACCAATTTTTTTGATGCTTCAAAAGGATGGGCCCTAGATTTTGTCGGCGGTTTCTGTCATAATTCAGCCGTCATGGCGCAGACGGACACTTTGGCAGGCATTCCTGGCGGCCCCTGGGCTCATGGTCGGGATGCGGCAGGGGCCCTGCCGAAGTGCTGCTGCCCGCACGCGGCCCGAGGTTGGCTCCACTGAGAAGGTCCGAGGAACGCCGATGCACACCGACTACCGCAACCCGGCCTTGCGACAGCTTCGCGACCAGCAGGTCCGTTTCGCCCCGCGGGACAAGAAGATCCAGCAGGTCGATGCGGCCGAACAGTTCCTGGCCGAGATCGACCCCAAACGCGCCTACACGTACCCGTACATTTGCTATCGAATTACCCGGTTCCGGTCCGAGCTGTATCCCGACTTGAAGATCAGTGGCGAAGACCTGGCCCATGACCTTCGCCTGTTCATCGAAGACCTTTCGGATTCGGCCGACATTCCCGCCAAGGAAGCCGGCGAGGAGGTGCTGACGGTCGAGGAGCTTAGCCGGCACTTCCGCGTTTCTACCAAGACGATTTCGCGGTGGCGGCAAAAGGGGTTGGTCAGCCGGCGGTTCTTGTTCCACGGGCGGAAGCGCGTCGGTTTTCTGGCCAGCTCGGTGGCCCGCTTCGTCGAACGGAACCGCGAGAAGGTGGTGCGGGGCATGCACTTCAGCCAGCTTAGCGAGGAAGAGCGGCGGGCCATCATCGAGCGGGCCCGGCGCTTGGCCTTGGCGGGCGCTTGCCCCAGCGAGGTCACCAAACGCCTGGCGCGGGTCAGCGGGCGGAGCACCGAAACCATCCGCTATACCCTCAAGCAACACGATCGGGAGCATCCGGAGCTGGCCATCTTTGGCGAGCGCGCCGGCCCGCTGCGCGACGAGACCAAGCAGAAGATCTACCAGCAGTATCGCCGCGGCGAGAGCGTCGAAATCCTCGCCAAGCGGTTCTGCCGCACCAAGACCAGCATCTACCGCATTATCAGCGAGATGCGGGCCCGGCGGATCATGGAACTCCCCCTGGAGTACATTCCCAATCCAGAGTTCGAACGCATCCTGGCCGAAAAGCGGGAAAGCGAAGTCCTCGGACCGACGCCCCCGATCGAGATTCCGCTGAAGAAGCCCAAACTCCCCCCCGGCCTCCCCCCCTACCTGGCCAGCCTGTACGAGGTCCCCCTGTTGAGCCGCGAGCAGGAGGTGCACCTGTTCCGCAAGATGAACTACCTGAAGTTCAAGGCATGCAAGCTCCGCGACCAGCTCGATCCCGCCCGACCCCGAGCCTCGCTCATGGAACAGATCGAACGCCTCCACGACGAGGCGGTGGCGGTCAAGAACGAGATCATTTCGGCCAATCTTCGGCTGGTGGTTTCCATCGCCAAGCGGCACGTGGGGCCTATGGAGAACTTCTTCGAGCTGGTCAGCGACGGCAACATCTCGCTCATTCGAGCGGTGGAGAAGTTCGACTTCGCCCGGGGGAACAAGTTCAGCACCTACGCGAGTTGGGCCATCATGAAGAACTTCGCCCGCACCATCCCCGACGAGCACCGCCACCGCGACCGGTTCCGCACCAGCCAGGCCGAGTTGTTCACGACAGCGGCCGATGCGCGTTCGGATCAATACGAGCAGGAGGTGGCCCAGTACCAGCGGGAACTGGCGGTCCAAAAGATCCTGGATCGCCTTGACGAACGGGAGCGGACGATTATCATCAAACGGTTTGGGCTGGATCGCTCGCAGGAGCCGCTGACCCTCAAAGAGGTGGGGGCAGAAATCGGGGTGACCAAAGAACGGGTCCGCCAGATCGAGGCCCGCACTTTGAGCAAGCTCCGTAAGGCTGCGCAGGAAGAGATGATCGAGCCCCCTAGCCCCTGAGCCTGGCTTTGGGCAAGCCCGGGTTTTCCACCTGGAAAGTGGCTTGGGCGTTATGGCTTGCCCCCTTTAGCTGGGGGTAATGGTATCCAGTATGGCGTCGCCCTGGAAAGCAGGGTAGTTCCGGGGGGGGCTTACAACTTTCGGGTGGCACAGCCTGCCACTTTTTATGTGGTTTCCCGTTCATGGCGGGCGGGCAGTGAGCGCGTTTTTGCTTTCGGCCGCCTTGCATGGCCAGTGCCAGCCGCTATATTAAATGATTCGCATCGCGGGCTAGCTGGCTAGCGTAGCTCAACCGGCAGAGCGGCTGATTTGTAATCAGCAGGTTGGGGGTTCAAGTCCCTCCGCTAGCTTCGGTGAGAGCCCCTCGCGGAGGATCGAGCGAACGGAGAGACAACGACGAGGCTCCAAGAAAAAGAAGAGATGGCATCGCGGGGGGTTTCCCGAGCGGTCAAAGGGGCCAGACTGTAAATCTGGTGGCTTAAGCCTTCGAAGGTTCGAATCCTTCACCCCCCATTGCCGGGATGCGGGTGTAGCTCAACGGTAGAGCGCCAGCCTTCCAAGCTGGACACGAGGGTTCGACTCCCTTCACCCGCTTCGAGGAGCACAAAAGGCGATCGGCTGCTGTAGCTCAGCCGGTAGAGCGCGTCCTTGGTAAGGACGAGGTCAAGGGTTCAAGTCCCTTCAGCAGCTCCTGCGAAGGCTAGCCGCCGCGGGCGTTTGCATATTCCCCAGCGTGTTTTCAAGCGTGTCAATAGGTAGCAACGACCTGTCGTATTGCAGGGAGAAAGCATGGCCAAGGACGTATTTGTGCGGACCAAACCCCACGTCAATGTGGGCACCATTGGCCACATTGATCATGGCAAGACTACGTTGACCGGCGCGATCCTGGCGGTGCAAAGCCAGAAGGGGCTGGCCAAGTTCAAGTCGTACGCGGACATTGCCAAGGGGGGGACGGTCCGCGACGCGACCAAGACCGTGACCATCGCCGTGGCCCACGTCGAGTACGAAACCGAAAAACGGCACTACGCCCACATCGACTGCCCGGGCCATGCCGACTTCATCAAGAACATGATCACTGGGGCCGCCCAGATGGACGGGGCGATCCTGGTGGTCTCGGCCGCCGACGGCCCCATGCCCCAGACCAAGGAGCACGTGCTGCTGGCCCGCCAGGTCAACGTGCCCGCGATCGTCGTGTTCCTTAACAAGATCGACCTGGTCGATGACCCCGAGCTTCTGGAACTCGTGGAACTGGAACTCCGCGAGATGCTCACGAAGTACGGGTTCCCCGGTGACGAGATTCCCATCATCCGCGGCAATTCGCTGGCAGCCTACAACAACCCCAAGGACCCGGCCGCCACCAAGTGCATCGAGGAACTCCTCGATGCTATCGACAACCACATTCCCCAGCCGGTCCGCGAGATCGATAAACCCTTCCTCATGGCCGTCGAGGACGTGTTCTCGATCGAAGGTCGCGGCACGGTGGCCACCGGGCGCATCGAACGCGGTACCGTCAAAGTCGGCGACGAGGTGGAGATTATCGGCTTCTCCAATGAGTCCCGCAAGGTAGTGGTCACCGGCGTCGAGATGTTCAACAAGACGCTTGATCAGGGCGTGGCCGGCGACAACGTCGGGTGCTTGTTGCGTGGCATCAAGCGGGACGAGGTGGAGCGGGGCCAGGTGCTGGCCAAGCCGGGCTCCATCACCCCCCACCGCAAGTTCGAGGCCGAAGTGTACGTCCTCTCCAAGGAGGAGGGGGGCCGGCATACCCCGTTTTTCAGCGGCTACCGGCCCCAGTTCTACTTCCGCACCACGGACGTTACCGGGACGCTGACCCTTTTGGGCGGCGCCGAGATGTGCATGCCCGGCGACAACGTCAAGCTGGCCGTGGAATTGATCTCGCCCATCGCCATGGACGAGAATGTGCGTTTCGCCATCCGCGAGGGGGGCCGCACCGTCGGCTCCGGGGTGGTCACCAAAGTTATCGAGTAGCGCCGGGGCACCCGGAGGCGAGGTCTCCGGCTCGTCCCTGGCTGCCCGGGCAGGCCCCAGTGCCCGCCCGACAGGGGTGTAGCTCAATTGGTAGAGCACCGGTCTCCAAAACCGGCGGTTGAGTGTTCGAGTCACTCCGCCCCTGCTTGGCACGCCGCGCAGGATGGCGAGGGTCCCTCGGCGGAATGAGGATGCTGTGAGCGGGTTTTTCCAGGAACTGGTCCAGGTCGGGCTCTACAAGCCGAACCAGGGCAGGATTACGCGCCAAGTGACTTTCGGTGCGATGGTCTTGATCGTGGCCATCGGCTGCTGGCGCCTGAACGCCACGCTCTTGGCGCCGCCCCGGTTCCTGACGGCCTGGCTGGGCAGCGTTTCAAGCTGGTGGCCGGTGGTGTACTGGGGACTGCCGCTCGTGCTCCTCGTGGCGGGCGTGTGGCTGGCCTATCGCCTGGTGAACTTCCCCCGGTTTGCAGATTTCCTCATCGCCGTCGAGGCGGAGATGAACAAGGTCTCGTGGCCGAGTTGGCCCGAGTTGGTCCGCGGCTCGGTCGTCGTGCTGACCACGATGATCGCCCTGGCGGTGGTGCTGGCCGCGTTCGACCTGGTGTGGAATAAACTGTTTCGGACGATCGGGATCCTCTAAGAAGGGCCGGTCGGGTCGCGCCGTTCGGTGCGGCTCGACTCAGCCACTAGCGGAAGGGACGACCGGGTGTCGAGCGATCCGCACAATCCGATGCCGCAACCCCCTCGTGCCCAACCGGCACCTGACCAGCTCGGCGACCAGGTTGCCCCTCCGGCGGCGCCGGGGCCGGTCGAGGTGGCCGGCGTCCCGCCGACCGATGGGGTCGCACCCCAGCCGACCGACGCGGAACCGCTTGCCTCCGCCTCGCCGTCAAACAGCGAACCGAAAGCGCCGGATCAAGGCAGTTTGGCAGTTAGTGGGTCGGCCGGGGAGGACTCGCAGGCGAGTCGGGAGGCGGAAACCCCGGCGACGCTATCCGCCCCGGGAGAGGCCGCCGACCAGCATCGCGTCGAGCGGCACCAGGCGGCCGAACCTCCCGGTGACATGGCGGGGGGACAAGAACACGGTGCTATGGTAGCGGCGACCGGAGAGCAGGCTGCCACGGCTGCCGGGGGGGAGGAGCAACCCGCCAAGGACGCCCCAGCAGAACACCTTGCCGCAGAAGCCTCGGCGGACGAGGCACCCGCCGAGGTCCCTGCGCGGGCATCCGCCGCCGGGACCGAGGCAGCACCCCCTGCGCCCGCCCAGCCGGAAGCGCCGCGGCCCAAGTCGGAACATATGGACTGGTATATCCTCAAAGTCCAGAGCAACCGCGAGGAGTCGATCCGCGAAGGCCTCCGCCGCCGAATCGCCATCGCCGGGTACGAGCACTACTTCGGGGACATCATTATCCCCATGGAGAAGGTTACCGAGGTCAAGGCGGGCAAGAAACGGACTTACAAGCGGAAGCTGTACCCCGGCTACCTCATGGTCCAGATGGAGATCAATGAGGATACGTGGTTTTTGGTCCGCGAGACGCCCGGCATTGGCGACTTCACCGGGGCCGGCGGACATCCCACCCCGATGAACCCCCGCGAGGTCCAGGCGATCCTGGCCAAGCAAGAGGAAAAACCCGACCAGCAGGAGAAGGTCAAGATCAACTTCCGCATCGGCGATCGGGTGAAGATCAAGGAGGGGACGTTCGAGAGCTTCGAGGGCGAGGTGTCGAGCATCGACGAAACCAACGGACGAGTCACTGTGCTCATCAACATCTTCGGCCGGAGCACCCCCGTGGATATCGAGTACTGGCAGATCGAGGCGGTTTAGCTTCGGCAGAACTAGCAACGCGGCGAGGAACTGGTAGGATTCATGGCCAAGCAACTGGTAGGTACGGCGAGGTTCCATATTCCCGGCGGGCAGGCGACCCCCGCCCCGCCGGTGGGGACCTCGTTGGGCAAATACGGGATCAACCTCGGGCAGTTCGTGCAGCAGTTCAACGAGCGGACGCGGGAGTTTACGGGAATGCGCATTCCCGTGGTGGTGCGGGTGTACAACGACCGCACCTTCGAGTTGGAGACGAAGAGCCCGGCCGCCGTGGACCTGCTCAAACAGGCCGCCGGCATTGCCAAAGGCTCGGGGGCCACGCCGAAGGAGAAAGTGGGACGGGTCACGCGGGCCCAGATTGACGAGATCGTCAAGAAAAAGGCCAAAGACCTCAACGCCCGGGACCTGGATCACGCCCGGCGGATTATCGAAGGCACGGCCCGGAGCATGGGCCTGGAAGTGGTGGACTAAGCCGGGCGGTGCCCCGGCGGGCACTGTCGGGGCGGAGCCGTTTTCCCCAGAGCACACAGGACAGCGGACTGCGATGGCCAGACAATCCAAACGCATGAGAGCCATGGCGGCCAAGGTGCCGGGCAAGGCGCCGTTGCCGATCGAACAGGCGGTGGGGATCCTCAAGACGTTTAACACGACCAAGTTCGACCAGACGGTGGAGATCGCCGTGCGCCTGGGGATTGATCCGAAGCAGGCCGACCAGATCGTCCGGGGCTCGGTCGTGCTGCCCCACGGGATCGGCAAGACCTTGCGGGTGATCGTGTTCGCCAAGGGAGATCGGGCCGACGAAGCCAAGGCAGCCGGGGCCGATGAAGTGGGTGGCGCCGAACTGGCCGAGAAGATCAAAGCCGGCTGGACCGATTTCGATGTTTGTATCGCCGCCCCCGACATGATGGGCATTGTGGGTCCGCTGGGCAAGATTCTCGGCCCCCGGGGCCTGATGCCTTCGCCCCGGGCCGGGACGGTTACACCCGACGTCGGCCGGACGGTCCGCGAATACAAGGCCGGCAAGGTCGAGTTCCGCAACGACGCCGGCGGCATCGTCCATGCCGTTGTCGGAAAGCTGAGCTTCGAGCCCCAGAAGCTCGTCGAGAATATCCGCGCCTTATTGGCGCACATCCAAAGCCTGAAGCCGGCAGCCGTGCGGGGCCAGTATATCAAGAGCGTTGCCATCAGCGCGACCATGAGCCCCAGCATTCGGATTGCCGCTTAGCCGGCGCGCGGCCTTGCCCGCGCGATCCCGCCGGAAAGATCCCGGGATGACCCGACGATGAGCAAATACGTCAAGAACCTGATCACCGAGCATATCCGCCGCCGGCTGGAAGGCGTGCACAGCGCCGTGCTGGTCAACGTGATCGGCATGGATGCGAATACCAACACCCGGCTTCGCCGCGAGTTCCGCGAGAAGAACATCCACTTGATGGTGGTCAAGAACAGTCTGGCGGCACGGGCGCTGGTGGGCACCCCCCTGGACGGGCTGTTCGAGGGGGTGACCGGGCCTGCCGCCATCTGTTGGGGCGGCGAAGACATCGTCACCCTCGCCAAGGAAGTGGTGCGGGCCGCCAAGGACAGCAAGTATGCCCCCCTGACCACCCGCGGCGGCATGATGGATGGCGAACGGCTTTCGCCGGAACAGATCGAGCAAGTGGCCACCTGGCCCGGCCGCAGGGAGCAGCTCAGCATGTTGGTCGGCCAGATCTTGGGACCCGGCGCCACCCTGGCGGCTCAAATCCTCGGTCCCGGCGCGACCCTGGCCAGCCAGATCGCCCAGAAGGCCGAAGGGGCGCAGGGGGATGGGGCCGACCAGGACAACGGAAACGCCAAAGGCACCTGACCTCCCTGGGCCGAACGGGCTGCTTTCCCCAGACCAGTCCCCAGACCACGAGGAATCCCAACCGATACCCTCCGGGCCACGGCAGTGGATACAATCTGGTTGATGAAGTCGAAAGTCGCGTCGGCGGCAGGCTCTCTTGGGAAGCTGTCGCGGCGCGGGGTTCAGTGAGAAAGGACCGAAATCGCGATGGCAGACCAGGCAATCATGGAGATCGGCGATAAAATCGCCAACCTCACTCTGAAACAGGCGAAGGAGCTCAGCGACTACCTCGAACAGGTGCACGGCATCAAAGCCGCGGCGGCCGGGGCGGTCATGATGGCCCCCGCGGCGGCCGGGCCGGGTGCCGCTGCCCCCGCCGCGGAGGAAAAAACCGCCTTCGATGTCGTGCTGGAGAACTTCGGCCCGGAAAAAATCAAGGTCATCAAGGTGGTGCGCGCTGCGACCGGGCTGGGCCTGAAAGAGGCCAAGGACCTGGTCGAAGGCGCCCCCTCGAAGGTCAAAGAGGGTATCTCCAAGGAGGAAGCCGAAAAACTCAAAAAAGAACTGGAAGAAGCCGGCGCAAAGGTTTCGATCAAATAGTGCCTGCTCCGTGGAGCGGCATGCCATGGCCCCCGTCCGGCTTGTCGGCGCACCGTTTGGCTCCGGCAGTCCCGGCAGCCGGTGTTGGATGATTTGCCCCGGCGGTGTCCCGGCCGGTCGAGCCGCTTGGGCCGTGCGCCGTGCCTGGGAAAGACCAGGCGCGTGCAAGGCCCGCGCGAGGTTTGCTTGCCGGCAAGGCCCGGCGGGCAGGTGGAATTCCATAGCGCCTGCGCCTGTTGGATGATCCGGCGTGTGCGCGGTTCGTTGCAGCCCGACCTTGCCACCATTCCCCTCGATTGTCGCACGGATTCCGGCCGCGGAGGACGGTCTTGCGCCGAAACTGCGCGGTGGGTTCGTCTCTGCCTTCCTTTCGCCTCCCGCAGGAGGATGATTCGCGTATGGCTACTACTGCCCAGCGGCGTCTCCAACCCAAGGAAACCCGTGTTTTCGGATCGCGGCGGCCGTTGTATCCGCCCCCCGATCTGACTGAGATCCAGACCCGCAGCTACCAGGCGTTCCTCCAGGCCGATGTGCCCCCGGAGAAGCGGGAAAATAAGGGCCTGGAGGCCGTGTTGCGCGAGATCTTCCCCATCGAAAGCTTCGACAAGTCGCTACGCCTGGAGTACATCCGCTACGAGCTAGGCAAGCCCCGCTACGAGCCCGACGAATGCCGGCAGCTCCGCCTGACCTACGGGCGCCCCTTTAAGGTGGTGTTGCGCCTGACCAAGCCGCAGCCGGTCGAGGAAGAGGTGTACCTGGGCGACCTGCCGATCATGCTGGGCGGGGGCGAGTTCATCATCAACGGGGCCGAGCGCGTGGTGGTCAGCCAACTCCACCGCAGCCCAGGCATCGACTTTGTCTGCGAGTTGGAAGGCGGCGAACGCAAGCTCCATAGCTGCCGCATTATCCCCGAGCGCGGAAGCTGGATCGAGCTGAACGTCACCCGCAAGGAGAGCCTGGCGGTGCGGATCGACCAGAGCGGCAAGTTTCCGGCGATGACGCTCCTGCGGGCCATGGACCCCCGCTACAGCGACAACGCCTCGATCCTCCGGGCCTTCTATCCCACCACGGTCGAAACCATCCACGACGGGCGGAGCGTCTCGAAGATCGAGGGGAAAATCGCCGTCCAGGACGTGGTCTATCCGGCCGAGAGCCCGCGGGCCGGCGAAGTCATCGTGGAAAGCGGCCACAAAATCACCAAGAACCTCGCCGAGCAGATCTGCACCTCCGGCCTGAAACAGGTGGAGGTCATGCCCGACCAGAAGCAACCGCTGTTGCTGAACAGCCTGGCCGAGGACCCCACCGGCAGCCACGAGGAAGCCCTGCTGCGGATCTACCAGCGTTTGCGGCCGGGCAACCCCCCCAACCTGGAAAAAGCCAAGGCCCTGTTTCACGAGAAGTTTACCGATCCCAACCGCTATCGCCTGGGGCGGGTGGGCCGCTTCCGCATCAACCGCAAGCTGGGGTTGAACGTCCCGGAAACCGAGATGACCCTCCGGGCGGAGGACCTCATCGCCGCGATGAAGTACCTGCTTCTGTTGCGCAGCGACAGCGACCAGGCCGAGGTGGACGACATCGACCACCTGGGCAACCGCCGCCTGCGGACGATCGAGGAGCTTGCCAGCGAGGAACTCCGCAAGGGGTTCCTCAAGCTCCGCAAGACCGTCCAGGAACGGATGGGGCTGAAGGATGTCGAGGACATGACCCCGCGCACGCTGATCAACCCCAAGAGCGTGTCGGCGTCCATCGAGTATTTCTTCGGGCGGGGCGAGCTCTCGCAGGTGGTCGACCAGACCAACCCGCTGTCGATGCTGACCCATGAGCGTCGGCTGTCGGCCCTGGGCCCCGGGGGATTGAACCGCAAGCGGGCCGGCTTCGAGGTCCGCGACGTCCACATTTCCCACTATGGCCGGATCTGTCCCATCGAGACGCCGGAAGGGACCAACATCGGGCTGATTTCCAGCCTGGCCATCTACGCCTCGGTGGACGAATACGGCTTCCTCATCACGCCTTACCAGAAGGTGAAGAAGGGGAAGCTGACCAACGAGATCGAGTGGCTGCGGGCGGACCAGGAGCACGAGGCCGTGCTGGCCCCGGCCGATGCGCCCATCCGGGACGGCCGGATCGTGGGCGATACGATCATCGCCCGCCACCGCGGCGACTTCCACCTGGTGCCGGTCGACCAGGTCCAGTACATCGACGTGGCGGCCTGCCAGATGGTCGGCGTGTCGGCCGGGTTGATCCCCTTCCTGGAACACGACGACGCCAACCGCGCCCTGATGGGCTCGAACATGCAGCGCCAGGCCGTCCCCCTGTTGGTGGCCGAGCCCCCCCTGGTGGCCACCGGCCTGGAGAAGATCGCCGCCCGGAACTCCAGCATGATCGTTCGGGCCAAAAACGCCGGCACAGTGACCTACGTCGATGGCCGGCAGATCCGCATCGGCAACGATGTCTACAAGCTCCGCAAGTTCGTGGGCCTCAACGAGCGGACCTGCCAGAACCAGAAACCGATCGTCCGCCTGGGCCAGAAGGTCGAGAAGGGGGAAGTGATCGCCGACGGGGCGGCCACGTACCACGGCGAGCTGGCTTTGGGCCGCAACGTCCTGGCCGCCTTCATGGCCTGGGACGGCTTCAATTTCGAGGACGCGATCATCATCAGCGAAGAGCTGGTGCAGAACGACACGTACACCTCGATCCACATCGAGGACTTCGACGTCGAAATCCGCGAGACCAAGCTGGGGCGCGAGGAGTTCACCCGCGATATCCCCAACGTCAGCGAAAAGGCCCTCCGCAACCTGGACGAAAACGGCATCGTGCGCGTCGGGACCTATGTGCGCCCCGGCGACATCCTCGTCGGCAAGGTCGCCCCCAAGTCCAAGACCGAGCTGACGCCCGAGGAGAAGCTTTTGCACGCCATCTTCGGCCGGGCCGGCGAAGACGTGAAAAACGAATCCCTGGAAGTCCCCTCGGGGATCGAGGGGATTGTGATCGCCACGCAGAAGTTCTCGCGGCGGATGAGCCTCACGGAGGAGGAGCGCAAGAAGTTCGAGGAGGAGCTGAAAGCCGCCGAAGAGGAAGGCAATAAACGGATTGCCGAACACTTCGGCCAACTGGTCAAGAAGATCGAAGAGGTGCTCAAGAAACCGCTCAAGGACGAGGAGGGGAACCCGCTGGTCGAGGGTCGGGAGCTTCGCTCCGTGGCCGAGCAGGCCCAGCGGTTCCGCCTCGACAAGCTGGACATCCGCAGCCCGGAGCGGCGGGCCAAAGTCCAGCAGATTTACGAGGACCTCTGGCCGCTGGTGGAGCAGGCCATCGACGACCGCGACCGCAAGCTCAATTCGATGAAGCGGGGGGACGAACTCCGCAGCGGCGTGCTCCAGATGGTCAAGGTGTACGTGGCCGCCAAGCGGGTGATCTCCGTGGGCGACAAGATGGCCGGCCGCCACGGCAACAAGGGTGTGATTGCCAAGATCCTTCCCAAGGAAGACATGCCCTTTTTGGCCGACGGCACTCCCGTGCAGATCCTCCTCAACCCGCTGGGCGTGCCCAGCCGCATGAACGTGGGCCAGATCCTGGAAACGCACCTTGGTTGGGCGGCGGCCAAACTGGGCTTCCAGGCCATCACCCCCGTGTTCAACGGGGCCAGCGAAGAGGAGATCCGCGGGGCCTTGGAAGAGGCCGGTCTGCCCCGCACCGGAAAGACGGTGCTGTACGACGGCCGCACCGGCGAGCCTTTCGAGCAGCAGGTCACCGTGGGATACATCTACATGATGAAGCTCCACCACCTGGTGGACGACAAGGTGCACGCCCGCTCGACCGGGCCGTACTCGCTCATCACCCAGCAGCCCCTGGGGGGCAAGGCGCGTTTTGGCGGCCAGCGCTTCGGGGAAATGGAGGTCTGGGCGCTGGAAGCCTACGGGGCCGCCTACATCCTCCAGGAACTGCTGACCGTCAAGAGCGACGACGTCGAAGGGCGCACGAAGATCTACGAAGCGATGGTCAAAGGCGAAAACACTTTGGAGGCGGGCACGCCGGCCAGTTTCGACGTGCTCACCAACGAAATCCGCGGTTTGGCGTTGAACATGCAACTGGAGAAAGGCCGGATTTGACCGGCCGGCAGCGGGGCGGAAACCGCCCGCGTGCGGGCCGGCCAGCCCGGCGGCTTCCCGGGCCCCGACCGGCGGCAAGCCGGCCGGTTGGCTCCCGGCCGCCCGCTCCGGCCCCCCGGCGGGCCTCGCCGACCCCGCACACCCGAACATGCCTTCCCCCGTTTTCCTGGCAACAGGAGTCCCAGAAGTGACCAACGGCGACACCTCCTACGATCGGATCAACGACTACGTGGCGGTGAAGATCAGTCTCGCCCGCCCACATGACATCCGAAGCTGGTCCTTCGGCGAGGTGAAGAAGCCGGAGACGATCAACTACCGCACTTACCGTCCGGAGAAAGACGGCCTGTTCTGCGAACGCATTTTCGGCCCGGAAAAGGACTGGGAATGCGCCTGCGGCAAGTACCGCGGCATGAAATACAAGGGGATGATCTGCGACCGCTGCGGCGTGAAGATCACCCACAGCCGCGTCCGCCGCAAACGCATGGGCCACATCGAACTGGCCGCCCCCGTGGTCCACATCTGGTTCTTCAAGGCCATGCCCAGCCGCCTGGGCACCCTCCTGAACATGAAGACCTCCAACCTGGAAAAGATCATCTATTTCCAGGATTACGTGGTCATCGACCCGGGGACCACGCCCCTGAAGAAACAGCAGCTTCTCACCGAACAGGAATACCGCGAGGCGAAACACCAGTACGGCGAGAACGCTTTCAAGGCCGACATGGGGGCCGAGGCCATCCGCAAACTCCTGGTCGACCTCGACCTCGTGCAGCTCTCCAAAGACCTCCGCAAGGAACTGGCCGAGACGAACTCCAAACAGAAGAAGAAGGACCTCATCAGCCGGCTGAAGATCGTCGAGGCCATCCGTGACAGCGACAATCGCCCCGAATGGATGGTGCTGGACGTAATCCCCGTGATCCCGCCCGACCTGCGGCCCCTGGTGCTTCTGGATTCGGGCAATTTCGCCACCAGCGACCTCAACGACCTCTACCGGCGGATCATCAACCGCAACAACCGCCTCAAGAAGCTGGTGGACCTCAATGCCCCCGAGGTGATCATCAAGAACGAGAAGCGGATGTTGCAGCAGTCGGTCGACGCGCTGTTCGACAACAACCGCTGCAAGCGCCCGGTGCTCGGTTCCAGCAACCGCCCCCTCAAGTCGCTGACCGACATGATCAAGGGCAAGCAGGGGCGCTTCCGGGAGAACCTGTTGGGCAAGCGGGTCGATTACTCGGCCCGCAGCGTGATCGTCGTCGGGCCCACGCTTCGCTTGCACCAGTGCGGCCTGCCCAAGAAAATCGCCCTGGAACTTTACCAGCCGTTCATCATCCGCCGGCTCAAGGAACTCAACCACGCCGACACCATCAAAAGCGCCAAGAAAATGCTGGAGCGCAAGGATGAGGAGGTGTGGGACATCCTCGAAGAGGTGATCCGCAACCACCCCGTGCTCCTCAACCGCGCTCCCACCCTGCACCGCATGGGCATCCAGGCCTTCGAGCCGGTGCTGGTGGAAGGCAACGCCATCAAGCTCCATCCCCTGGTGTGCAAGGGGTTCAATGCGGACTTCGATGGGGACCAGATGGCCGTCCACCTCCCCCTGTCCATCGAGGCCCAGGTCGAAGCCCACACCTTGTTGATGTCCACGAACAACATTTTCAGCCCGGCCAACGGGTCCCCCATCATCAGCCCGTCGCAGGACGTGGTGATGGGATCCTACTACATCACCACGTCGCTGCCCAACCGCAAGGGGGATGGGATGGTTTTCTCCTCCCCGGACGAAGTCCAGTTGGCCTACGCGCTGGGCAAGGTGGATACGCATGCGGCGATCAAGCTCCGCCTGCCACCTGGACGCGGGGTGAAAGGCCGGCCCGAAATCGCCCCCGGCTCGGTCATCGAAACCACCGTCGGCCGGGTGCTGTTCAACGAGATGCTCCCCAAGGGCATGCCCTACTACAACGAGCCGATGCGCTCCTCGATGCTGGCCACGGTCATCTCCGACTGCTACGAGCTGCTCGGCCGCCGGGCCACCATCGACCTCCTGGACGATATGAACCGCCTGGGCTTCCGCATGAGCACCCAGAGCGGCCTGTCGTTTGCCACCGACGACCTCATCACGCCGGCCAACAAGGCCCGCGTGATCGCCGAGGCAGAAAAGAAGGTCCTGCGGATCCTCAAGCTTTACCAACGGGGCATCATCACCGAGGGCGAGCGCTACAACCAGGTGCTGGACGCCTGGACCCACGCCCGCGAGGAAATCACCGCCCAGATGATGCGCGAGCTGGAGAACGACTTCCGCTACCCGGGTTACGTGAACCCCATCTTTCTGATGGCGCACTCCGGCGCCCGCGGCGGCGTGGAACAAATCCGCCAGCTTTCGGGGATGCGGGGCCTGATGGCCAAGCCCTCCGGCAAGATCATCGAGACCCCCATCAAGGCCAACTTCCGCGAGGGGCTGACGGTCCTGGAGTATTTCAGCTCCACCCACGGCGCCCGCAAGGGCCTGGCCGACACCGCCCTCAAGACCGCCGACTCGGGCTACCTGACCCGCAAGCTGGCCGACGTGGCCCAGAACGTCGTGGTCACGATGCACGACTGCGGCACGACCCAGGGCATCACCAAGGGGGTCATCTACCGCGGCGAGAAGGTCGAGGTGAGCCTGGCCGAGTCGATCAAGGGCCGCGTCAGCCGGGCCAACATCGTCAACCCCATCACCGATGAGGTCATCGTCCGCGAGAACGAGCTGATCACCGCCGAGATTGCCCGCAAGATCGAGGAGCTGGGCCTGGAGAAAATCCAGGTCCGCAGCCCCATGACCTGCGAGGCCCCGCTGGGCGTCTGCGCCTTGTGCTACGGCATGGACCTCTCCACCGGCGCCCTGGTCGAAGAGGGGATGGCCGTGGGCATCATCGCCGCCCAAAGCATCGGCGAGCCAGGCACGCAACTCACCATGCGCACGTTCCATATCGGCGGCACGGCCCACCGGGCCATCGAAGAGAAGGATATCAAGGCCAAACGTGCCGGCGTGGTCAAGTTCACCCGGCTGAAGGTCGTCCGCAACGCGGAGGGACAGGACGTGGTCCTCAGCCGCAACGGCGAACTCCTCCTCCTGGACCCCAAAGGCCGGGAACTGGAAAAGTACGAGGTCCCCGCCGGCGCCCACCTGTTGGTGCAGGAGAATAGCGAGGTGCAGGCCAACCAGGTCCTCTGCGAGTGGGACCCCCACGCCGTACCCATTATCGCCGAGGTCGACGGCAAGGTCCGCTACGAGGACATCGTGGAGGGCGAGACGATGCGGATCGAGCGCGACGCCACCGGCACCATCCGCCGCTTCATCATGGAGCACAAGGGAGTGCGCCATCCCCAGATCGTCATCGAGGATCCCGACACCGGCAAGATCCGCGACTATTACTACCTCCCCGAAAAGGCCCACATCGAGGTGGAAGAGGGCCAGCCGATCGCGGCCGGCACCCTGTTGGCCAAGACCCCGCGGGAGGTCTCGGGGACCCAGGACATCACGGGAGGCCTGCCGCGGGTGACCGAGATTTTCGAGGCCCGCCGGCCCAAGGACCCCGCCGTGATCGCCGAGATCGACGGCCGCGTGGAACTTCTGGGCGAAAAGCGGCGCGGCAAGCGCACGATCATCGTCCGCAGCGAGACCGGCATCGAACGCGAACACCTGGTTTCGCCCGGCAAACACCTGCGCGTCCACTCCGGCGACTTCGTCCGGGCCGGCGATGCCCTGGTCGATGGACCGCTCGTGCCCCACGACATCCTCCGCATTTCCGGCGAGGAAGCCGTGCAGCAGTATCTGGTCCGCGAAATCCAAAGCGTCTACCGGAGCCAGCGCGTCGACATCAACGATAAACACATCGAGATCATCGTCGCCCAGATGCTCCGCAAGGTCCGCGTCGAGTCGGGCGGCGACACCGGCCTCTTGGAAGGCATGGTCATGGACAAGTTCGAGTTCCGCAAAAAGAACGAGGAACTCCGCAACTGCGTGAAAATCACCGACCCCGGCGATACCGACTTCAAAGAAGGCGACATCGTCCGCCGCGAAATCCTGGAGCAGAAGAACGCCGAGTTCCAGGCGGCTGGCGCCCGGCCGGCGCAATTCACGAAGCCCACGCCCGCCACTGCCAGTACCCAGCTACTGGGTATCACCAAGGCAGCGGTCCAAAGCTCCAGCTTCATCTCGGCCGCCAGCTTCCAGGAAACCACCAAGGTGCTCACCGAGGCAGCCCTGGCGGGCAAAGTGGACCGCCTCGTGGGACTGAAAGAGAACGTGATTCTGGGCCGGCTCATCCCGGCTGGCACCGGCTTCCGCTGGTACCAGGATGCCGAGGTGCGGCTGCGTCCCTCGGCCATTCTGGACCTGGGGGCGCGCCGCGAGCCAGCCGCTCGCCCCTCCTTCCCCCTGCTGGAAGGGGCGCCCCCCGAACCCGGTGCCCGCACCGAAACCGCCGACCGGCAGGCCTCCAAGGCCCCCTCGAACCTCGACGAACTGCTCCGCCACGGTACACAAAGCAACAAGTAGGCCGCCGCGACGCCATGCCAGTCCAGCACGCGGTGATTTGGACGGATTGGCAGGCCTCGACCCTGGACTCGTCCGGGCCATCCTTCCCGGCGTGGGTGGGTTGATGGCGGTTGAAGCCGTGGCCTCCCCCGGCGCTTTGTGACCCCGGAAGGAGCGCCCGGATGAGCGATCGCAAGCCAGGGAGAAGCCATGCGGGGCCGCGGTTCGCGGCCGTCTGGGCATGGTCCACAGGGGCTTTGCCGCAAGGCTCGGCCCCCAGCAAAGGTATCGGCCAGCCTGTGTAGCCGCGTGCGGCCCAGAGTCTGAGTCTGACTACGATGTTCGCGGATGCCGCTGTGCGATTGAACGCCGGGCGGGGAATGGCTATACCAAGGCCAACGCCGGGCGGGGAACGGCTATACCAAGGCTTGTGGATCGCATAGCTGCCGCCAAGCCGCGTGGGTGGGGAGGAAGTTTCTTCCTCCGTGTCGTGTCGCAAGTGCCGCTGGGCGCGACACCTCGTCGCGGAACACCAAAGGCCCGCCAGCAGCCTGGGAACGATCCGGCGCCACCGAAGGAGCGAGACACCGTATTGGTTTGATCGTCACCGCATGTCTTGCGGCGCAGCAGGAGGACCCCATGAACACCAAGAAGACCCGCGGGCAGTTGGAAGCCGAGATCAGCGAGGCCCTCACCCGGTTCGAAAAGGAATTCATGGGGCGCGGTCCTACCGAGACCAAGACCTACATCATCGACGACCTGGTCCTTGTTCGCCTCAAAGGAATCCTCACGCAGGCCGAGCATCAGCTTAGCCGATCGGAGAATACGGCCAGGGGGCGGGACCTGATCAAGCAGGTTCGACAGGAGTTGCTGGAGCGCGGCCGACCGTTGCTGGAGGCGGTAATACGCGACGTTCTGGGCAGAGAGGTCGTGAGCCTGCACACCGACCTGAGCACCGTCACCGGGGAACGGGTGATCCTCTTCACTCTGGACGGGACTTTGGATGCCTGACTTTCGGGCGAAAGAGATGAGGGGGGCTTTCGTCCCTGGCCGGCCGTGGGGGAGCCGACCGGCCCGGTAGCAATACTTCGATCGCACGGGTTGGCGCCCCGGTGGCCATTGGGTATCTTAGCGGACAGTCGCCGTGCGGGGAGATGGGGCGGTGTCCAAGCACGGGGTCCCTTGGAAGGCATTTCAGGTTGGTCTAACCCCCCTGTAGTTGGGGTAGCCGAACAGGAAAGCCGGCATGATCCGCTAGCGGCGGAATGCCGGCTTTTTTATTGGCACAGTATTGATCTGAGAGAGGGAGCTGGACATGTCGAGCGAGCATTCCACGGTGCTGCGGCAAGCGCTGAGCGAGGCAGATTACGCACGCCTGATGGCAATCGATAACGCGCGGCTGCACGAGTTTGTGGCAGATGCCATTGCGCTGTGCGAGCCGTCGCAAGTGCTGGTGTGCGACGATTCTGCGGAGGCCGTCGCCCTGAGTCGCCGCATGGCGGTGGAAATGGGCGAGGAGTTGCCTTTGGCCACGGAAGGGCACACCGTGCATTTCGATGGCATGCAGGACCAGGGGCGGGATCGGGAGGTGACCCGGTATTTGGTGCCTGCCGGCGACCAGCTTTCCAAGGCGCTCAACCAGATCGATCGGGAAGAGGGGTTGGCCGAGGTCCGCGGGTTGCTGAAAGGGTCGATGCGGGGGCGGACGATGATCGTGCGCTTCATGTCCCTTGGCCCCACCAACTCGGTCTTCAGCATCCCATGCGTGGAGTGTACGGACTCGTGGTATGTGTCGCACAGCCTGAACCTGCTGTACCGATTGGGGTATGAAGAGTTCAAACGGCTGGGTCCGCGGGCCGAGTTCTTCGCCACCCTCCACTCCGCTGGCCGGGTGGACGAGCGCAAAGTGAGCGTCGATTCGGACAAGAAACGGATTTACATCGACTATGTGACCGACACGGTGTACAGCGTGAACACGCAGTACGCGGGGAACACGGTGGGGTTGAAGAAGCTGGCCCTGCGTCTGACGATCCGCCGGGCCGACCGCGAATCGTGGCTGGCCGAGCACATGTTTCTCATGGGCGTGCGCGGTCCCCACGGCCGAAAGACCTATTTTGCCGGGGCGTTCCCCAGCGCCTGCGGGAAGACATCGACGGCTATGCTCCCCGGCGAAACGATCCTGGGCGACGACATCGCCTACCTGCGGATCCTCGACGGCCAGTGTCGGGCAGCTAATGCCGAGGCGGGCATCTTCGGCATCATCCAGAACGTCAATGCCCAGGACGACCCGGTCATCTGGGATGTCCTCAACAAACCGGGGGAAGTGATCTTCTCCAACGTGCTGGTCAAAGACGGGAGGCCCTACTGGCTGGGCATGGGGTGTGAGATTCCGGCCGAAGGGGTGAACTACTCCGGCCCTTGGTACAAAGGGAAGACCGATGCCGCCGGGCAGGAGATCCTGCCTGCCCACAAGAACGCCCGGTACACGGTGGCCCTGCCAGCTTTGGCCAACTGCGACGAGGAACTCGAGAACCCCGACGGCGTGGAACTGGGCGGCATCATGTATGGCGGCCGCGACGCGAAAAGCTACGTGCCGGTCCAGCAGAGCTTCGATTGGGCCCACGGCATCATCGCCTACGGGGCCGCCCTGGAGACCGAAACGACCTATGCGATCCTCGGCCAGGAGGGGATCCCCGAGATCAATCTGATGAGCATCCAAGATTTCGTGTCGATCCCTCTGGGCAAGTACATCCGCAACAATCTGGAGTTCGGCCGGCGGCTCCGCCGTCCGCCGCTGATCTTCAGCGTGAACTATTTCCTTCGCGATAAAGCGGGCCGCTTTCTCAATGGGGTGCGCGACAAGCATGTCTGGGTCAAGTGGATGGAACTCCGCGCGCACGGCGAAGCTGGCTGTGTGCGGACACCTACCGGATGGATCCCGCAGTACGAAGACCTCCAACGGCTGTTCCGGCAGGTGCTGGGCAAAGACTATTCCTGGGAAGACTACGCGCAACAGTTCACGATCCGCGTGCCCGAGAATTTGATCAAGCTCGATCGGGTCGAGGACTTTTACCGGACGCGTGTGGCCGACGCACCCGCGGAGTTGTTCGAAGTGCTGGAGGCCCAGCGGCAGAGGCTTTTGGTGGCCCAAGAAAGCTTTGGCCCTTACATCACCCCCGACCGATTCGCGCAGGACTCGGTTGTCGCCGGATAGCCTTTACGCGGACCAAGCTATGCGGGCCCCCATTGCCCAACTGGCGCGGAGGAGAAGAACGGGAAGATGGATCCCAGGCCGGCCGTCTTTTGCGACCGCGATGGGACACTGATCGAAGACCGCGGGCATCTGGCCTCGCCGGACGATGTGCGGTTCTATCCCGGGACGATGGAGGCCCTGCGCCGGCTGGCGGGGGAATTCGCTTTCTTCATCGTCACCCATCAGCCGGGGGTGGCCGACGGCATCCTCTCGATCGAGGCGGTCGAGCGCGTCAACGCCCACGTGATGTCCACTTTGGCGGCAGCCGGCGTGGCGATCGTCGCCACCTATACCTGCCCGCACCGTCGCGGCCAGGGGTGCGCATGTATCAAGCCCAACCCGCACTTCCTTCGTCTGGCAAGCCAACAGTATGGGATTGACCTGGCCCGTTCGTTCGTGGTAGGGGACCACCCGCATGACACCGAGTTGGCCCGCCAAGCGGGGGCCCGCGGCGTGTATGTGTGCACGGGACACGGATGGAAGCACCTGCCAGAGCTTCCCCAGGGCGAAGTGGTGGTGCCCGACATCCGAGCAGCCGCCGAGTGGATCCTTTCGCTGGGCCAGTTGGAGGAGCAGGTTCTCGGGGGGCGGAGCGAGGTGGTCCGGGCCGGGGAGATTGTTCGGCGCGGGGGAATCGTCGCCTTCCCCACCGAGACCGTCTATGGCCTGGGGGCCTCCGCCTTCGATCGCAGCGCGGTGGAGCGGGTGTTCCGGATCAAGAAGCGGCCCCCCGAGGACCCGCTGATCGTGCACCTGTTCGAGGCCCAGCAGGCGCGATCCCTGGTCCAAGCTTTTCCCGCGGAAGCCTGGAAGCTAGCGCGGCGATTCTGGCCCGGGCCCTTAACCCTGGTCTTGCCGAAGGGCGACGCCGTGCCCGACGTGGTGACCGCGGGGCTGCCCACCGTAGCGATCCGGGTACCGAACCACGCCGTGGCTCTGGCCTTTCTGCGCGAAGCCGGGACGCCGGTGGCCGCCCCCAGCGCCAATCCGTTTGGCCAGGTCAGCCCCACCACCGCCGAACACGTCCGCGAGCAACTGGGCCGTGAGGTGGACTTGATTCTTGACGGCGGCCCCTGCTGGGTCGGCGTGGAATCCACGATCGTGTCGTTCTGCGGACCCCAGCCGGCCTTGCTGCGTCCGGGCGGCATTCCGACCGAGTGGATTGAGGAGCTGATCGGCCCGCTGGCTTATCCATCGCCCTATGACCGTATCCCGTTGGCCCCCGGCAGACTGCCGCGTCACTATGCACCCCGCACGCCTTTGGTGGTCTCGTCGGATCTTCGCAGGGTGCCGCGGGGCAAGCGAGTGGGCTTGCTCTGTTTGCGCCGGCCGCCCGAGGCAGACCATTTCGCGGCGGTCGAGGTCCTCTCGCAATCCGGCGACCTGATTGAGGCGGCCGCGCGTCTGTTCGCAGCGCTGCGTCGATTGGACCGCTGCGGGTTGGATCTGATTGTGGCCCAGCCGGTCCCCGAGGAAGGGTTAGGCCGCGCGATTATGGACCGGCTGCGCAAAGCAAGCCGGCTGGTGTGCACACGTCCTGGATTTGAAGATCACCCGCCGGAAGGAGCGCTATGAACCTCGAAACCAACGCGCACGGGGATCTCCCCCGTGTGGCTAGCGACGCTTTCGTTCATCCCTCGGCCGTGTTGATCGGCGCGGTGCTGGTCGAAGCGGGTGTCTTCATTGCCCCCCAGGCCGTGCTCCGCGCCGACGAGCCAGGGCCGGACGGCCGCGTGGTCCCCATCCGCATCGGCCGATATGCGAACATCCAGGATGGCGTGGTGATTCACGCCCTGGGGGGCTCCGGGGTGGAGATCGGCCCGCGGTCGTCGATCGCCCACGGCGCCGTGGTACACGGACCATGCAAGATCGGCGAGAACTGCTTTATCGGCTTCCGGAGTGTCGTCTTCGATGCCACGCTAGGCCCCCATGTGATCGTCATGCATCAGGCCTTGGTGGAAGGCGTGATCATCCCCGACGGCCTGGTCGTGCCCTCCATGACTGCCGTGCGGACCGACCAGGACGTGCACCGCCTAAACCCCGCCAGGCCCGAGCAATTGGCTTTCGCCGCAAAAGTGGCGCAGGTCAACTCGTGGCTGGCCCAGGCTGCGCTGGACCGGCTCCGCTCGAAAACCGCGTCGCTTTAGATCGGAACCAATGGCCCACCGGATCGCGGCCGGCGACGGGCGGGCGTGCCGCGCGGGTCGGCCCCCGCGCCGGTCGTTACCCTCTTGCGGCCCAAGAGACGTGCCTATCGCAGGCACCATAGCAGCCACCCCCCCTGCCGGTTGCACCGCAAGCGGATCGCTCGCAGGAACCGATCCAGCACCGCGCCGAGCCTGGTCTGCCATGATATGTGTCCCTGGCGGCTACAACCCGCCCTTGGCACGCTGCTGGGGAAGAACCATAATACGAGCGAGCTTTCCGGTCTGCTTGCCATGCCGCACGAGATCCTCGATTTCCGCAGCGATACAGTCACGCGGCCGACGGCCGCCATGCGCCGCGCCATGGCCGAGGCCGAAGTCGGCGACGACGTGCTGGGCGACGACCCCACGGTGCTGCGGCTTCAGGCGCGCGTCGCCGAGGTGCTGGGCAAAGAGGCCGCCCTGTTCGTCCCCTCCGGCACGATGTGCAACCTCATCGCCGTCCGTTTGCATTGCCAGCCTGGCGATGAGTTCCTCTGCGAGGCCGGGGCGCATGTGTACAACTTCGAGCAAGCCGGCCATGCCCAGCTTTGGGGTGTCTCGGCACGCGCCGTCGAGGGCCGCTTTGGGGTGCTCGAACCCGGCCAGTTGGAAGGTCTGATCCGGCCCGATAATCCGCACTATGTCCGCACGCGCATGGTGAGCCTGGAGAATACGCACAACCGCGGTGGCGGCCGGATCCAGCCCTACGCCCACGTGGCGGCGATCTGCCGCTGGGCCCATGAACACGGCCTGACCACCCATCTGGACGGCGCGCGGCTGTTCAACGCTGTGGTGGCCACGGGCATCGAGCCGATCCAGTGGACCCAGCATTTCGACACGGTCGGCGTGTGTTTCAGCAAGGGGCTGGGGGCGCCGGTGGGATCGGCCCTGGCCGGTCCCCGCGAGTGGATCGCCCGGGCCGTCCGGCACCGCAAGGTACTGGGCGGAGGAATGCGGCAAGCCGGCGTGCTGGCCGCCGCCGCCCTCTATGCCTTGGACCACCACGTCCAGCGCCTGGCCGAGGATCACGCCAATGCCCAGCTCCTGGCCGAGGGCATCCGCCAAATCGACTGCCTGCGGTTGGATCCTCCCACCGTCGAGACCAATCTCGTGTTTTTCCACGTGGATCCGTCGTGGGGCCCGGCCGCTCGCTTTGCCGAGGAACTGCGGCAGCGCGGGGTGTTGATGCTGGCCACCGGGCCGACAATGATCCGGGCAGCCACCCATCTGGACGTGGACGAGCACGATGTCCGGCGGGCGATCGAGATTCTCAAGGACGTGGCCTGCCGACCCTCAGCCCCCTGCACGGCGAGTCGTTGAAACACCTCCATCGGGGACACAAAGGCACGCCCCTGCCAGCCCAGCCGTGTTGAAAGGTCGTCGCCCGGATTCAGGGCAACTGCCACGCCGCCGGCGGAGACACCGATATTCCCCAAACGGTCGCGCCGGGGTTGGGACGGCCGTCCGTACCAGCCTTTTTGGGGTTTGCCCTGCGCTTGCCAGGCTCCATAGAATGCGGTGGATACGGCAGGCTAGCCGGTTTGTGTCAACCCGCCTGGCAGCGGGTCTTGGCAAGGTTCGGCGACTGTTCATGGGGAGCGTGCCCGTTTTCGCGGCGGATGGCGCTAAGAGGGGGCTGTTTTCGTACCCCGGGCGTCGGTGGGTTTTTGTTCCACTGGCCGGCCAAAAGGCAGGCCCGCCCCGTGTCCGGGAGCGGTTGAGGCGAAAGAGCCTCTAGCCCGCAGGGGCCCCGGTGGTAGCGGCCCATGGTGGACGGCTCGGCGTGGGTGAAAGGGGCGAACCGGCGGCAAGGGCTGGGGTGCCGGGCAAGCCTCGTGGGCCGGCGTGATCTCCGGCAGAGCGTCCTTGGGGCAGAGAACCGTTGCGGCTGGCTCGCTCGAGCCGGGTTGCAGCCGGCGGGCTTGCCGATCCAGCCAGGGGCTGGTGTTCCGGTGGAGCAAGAGGGTTTTCCGTGGACCTTTCGCAATACGCGCCGTCGTTTGGTCGATACGAGTTCGTCCTGCGCCGTCTGCATTCGCTGACGGGCCTGGTGCCGGTGGGAGGGTATTTGGCATTTCATTTGCTGACGAACGCTTCGATTTTGGACGGCCCGCAGGCCTTTGCCTACCGGGTCGAGCAGATCCACCGGCTGGGTCCTACGACGCTGTTGCTGTTGGAGTGGCCGTTTATCTTCCTCCCCATCTTGTTTCACGGCATCCTGGGGATGCTGATCGTGATGCGGGGGGAGCGCAACTTGGCCAACTATCCGTACTCGGGCAATATCCGTTACACGCTGCAGCGGGTGACGGGGGTGATTGCGTTCGTTTTCATCCTGTATCACGTGTTTCATATGCACGGGTGGTTGCGGTTCGACTGGTGGAAGGAGCACGTGGCCGCTCCGCTAGCCGGCGCCCAGTTCCATCCGGAAGAGCCGCTTTCGGCGGCGCGGGCGATCCAGGGTTCATGGGTGGTGCAGGCGGTCTACGGCATCGGCGTGCTGGCGTGCGTGTACCACTTTGCCAATGGGATTTGGACGATGGGCATCACCTGGGGCGTGTGGACCGGGCCCAATGCGCAGCGGTGGGCCAACATCCCGGCCCTCGTGGTCGGGCTGTTCCTGGCAGTAGTGGGCTTGGGGGCGTTGTGGGGAATGGCCACCGTCGATACCTCGCAGCCCTCGTCGGGGCAGGCACGGCCTGCATGGAGCGCATCGCATCGTGCCAGCCAGGCTCTGGCTGCGCCCGATGGCCATGCGCCCGCCTCGCCGGCCCGCTCCCCCACCGCCGTAACGGCGCCCGGCTCCTCCTGGCCCGTCACCCCTGCCGCCGGGAACCGATAACGTTTCCCCCTGCTTTGAAGACCCGAGTGCTCCAGCCATGGCACGACGACGTGTGGTGATCGTGGGTGGCGGATTGGCCGGCTTGTCGGCCACCATGAAGCTCGCCGAGTTGGGGTTCGACGTGGACGTGGTGAGCCTGGTGCCGGTCCGCCGCTCGCACAGTGTCTGCGCCCAGGGGGGCATCAACAGCGTGAACAACCTGACCCGCCAATTGGGCGACAGCGAATGGAAGCACTTCGAGGATACGGTCTACGGCGGCGATTTCCTCCAGCACCAGCCCCCCGTCAAGGAGATGGCCGACTGGGCCCCGCGGATCATCGACTTGATGGACCGGCTGGGCGTCACCTTCAACCGCACCCCGGAGGGATTCCGCGACCAGCGGCGTTTCGGCGGCACCCTGTACGCCCGCACCGCCTTTGCCGGCGCCACCACCGGCCAGCAACTCTTGTACGCCCTGGATGAGCAGGTGCGGCGCTGGGAGGTGACGGGTCATGTGCGGAAGTTCGAGTACTGGGACTATCTGGGCCCGATCCTCGACGACAACGGTGTCTGCCGCGGCTGCGTGGCCCAGGACATGGTCACCATGGAAATCCGGGCCTTTCCGGCCGATGCGCTGGTGATCGCCTCGGGGGGGTGCGGGCTGATCTTCGGGCGTTCGACGATGTCGATGGCGTGCAATGGCAGCGCCGCCAGCCGCACCTACCAGGCCGGTGCCTGGTATGCCAACGGCGAGTTCATCCAGGTGCACCCCACGGCCATTCCGGGGGCCGACAAGCTTCGGCTGATGAGCGAGAGTGCCCGGGGCGAAGGGGGCCGCGTGTGGGTCCCGCGCATCCCCCAGGACCCGCGGCCGCCCCATCTCATCCCCGAGCACGAGCGGTATTACTTCCTCGAAGAGCGTTATCCCAAATACGGCAACCTGGTCCCCCGGGACATCGCCACCCGCGAGATCTTCAACATCTGCACCCGCGAAGGGCTGAGCGTCGAGAAGGACCGGATGTGCGTATATCTGGATGTCAGCCACCTGCCGGCCGACGTGCTCGAGCGCAAGCTCGGGGGGATCCTGGAAATCTATCAGAAGTTCCAGGGGGTCGATCCACGGCGCACGGCGATGAAGATTTTTCCTGCGGTGCACTACTCGATGGGCGGTTTGTGGGTCGATTACGAGCGAAGCGCCGACGGGGGCATGGCGATCGGCTCGCCGCGCAACCACCAGACCAACCTGCCGCGGGTATTCGCCATCGGCGAGTGCGATTACCAGTATCATGGGGCCAACCGGCTGGGAGCCAACTCCCTGTTGTCGTGCATCTTTAGCGGGTTGATCGTCGGGCCGAGCATCGCCGCCGCCATCGACTCGACGAACAGCCAACCGCTGGGCGAGGCCTCGGCACTTTGCACCCGGGCGGTGCACGATCACCAGGCCCGCTACCAGGCCCTGTTGGCGCGGCCCCGAGAGGGCGAAAACCCTTACCTGCTGCACCAGGAGTTGGGGCGGGTGATGACGCGGGCGGCCACGGTCGTGCGCCACAACGACGACCTCGACCTGGCCTATCAACAGGTGCTGGAACTCGAGGAGCGGGCCCGCTGCTGTGCCCTGTCGGACACCGGCCGGTGGACCAATCAGAACCTCGTGTTCACCCGGGCCTTGATCGATATGTTCCCGCTGGCCAAAACGATTCTCAAAGGGGCGAGGGCCCGCGACGAATGCCGGGGAGCCCACTACAAGCCGGAGTTTGCCCTGCCGGCGATCACCGCCACCGACCCGGCGGAGCGCCGCCGCCAGGCCCAGCAGTGGTGCGACCGCTTCGAGGAGAACAACGAACGCTGGTTGAAGACCACCATCGCCGAACTCGATGCCGCCGGGGAACCCCAGATCAGCTACCAGGAGGTCGATACCTCGCTGTTGCCTCCCCGCCCGCGACTGTACGGCGTGGTCGGCGGCGACCTGATCGAAGAAGTGTGGAACCAGCGCCAGTCCCAGCGCGAAGCCGCCATCCTGCCGGTGTAAACCCGCCGGCTGGCAGCTACTTTGACCTGTCCCGATGAACGCCAGAATGTACCGTCCACTTGGCTCGTAGATACGCCCTTGCGGTCCAGATGCGTACGTTGCGAACTTCCGTAAGCCATTCAGTTGGGGCCTGGACCCCGCCGCAAACCTTTGACGTGCTGGTGCTGCGCCAGGACGCCCCGGGACGCGAAAGCTACTGGGAACGCCACCGGGTCGCTTACGAGCCCGACATGAACGTCATCAGTGCGCTGCAGAAGATGGCGGCCCAGGCCCGCACGGCCGAGGGTAAACCCGTGGCCCCCGTGGCCTGGGAATGCAACTGCCTGGAAGAAGTCTGCGGGGCATGCACGATGGTCATCAACGGCCGGGTCCGCCAGGCTTGCACCGCCCTGGTAGACCAGCTTCTCCGCGAGCGCCCCAGCCACATCGAACTCCGCCCGATGACGAAGTTCCCCGTCATCCGCGACCTTGTGGTCGATCGCTCGCGGATGTTCGAGACCCTGAAGAAGATCAAGGCCTGGCTGCCGGTGGACAGCTATCTGGACCTGGGGCCCGGTCCGCGCCAATCGCAGGAAACCCAGCAACTGGCCTATGTCCTTTCCAAGTGCATGACCTGCGGCTGCTGTGTGGAGGCGTGCCCGCAGTATCTGAAGATCGAAATCGAGCGCCGGCCGGGCGAAACCGACGCCCAGTTCGAGGCCCGCCGCCGCGACGCCTTCTGGCGGGGGTTTATGGGCGCGTTCGCCATCGGACAGATCGATTTGTTCAATTCCAATCCCACTGGGCAGATGAACGCGCACGAGCGCCTGGATGCCCTGATTGCCGAAGGCGGGATCCAAGTCTGCGGCAACGCCCAGAACTGCGTGAAGGTGTGCCCCAAGGAGATTCCCTTGACGGCGGCGATTGCGCGGGCCGGCCGGGCCGCCACCCTCCACATACTCCGCAAATGGTTCGACCGTTGACTCACGGGCTGGCCGGCTGCTCGTCGCGGGCATTGTGCACCGCGATGGGCACGGCCACGGCCGCGGCAACCACGCCCCCCACGATGAACGGGTTGTTCAGCGCGCCCTTGAGCACGTGTTCCGCCCCTCCCTGTTGCCCCCGGACGACCTCGTTTTCCATCACGATCAAGGCCCCCGGCTGGGCCGCCGGCGGCGCTGTCTGGGCGGTCCACACCCGGTAGGCCCTCCGGCTGCCGTTTACCGCCACTTGATAGACCCCGTTTTTCAGGCCGCGGAAGGCGAAGTACCCACGCGCATCTGTCCTGGCCGTAGCCAGCGCCCGGTCGGCGTTGACAAGCGTGACCGCCTGGCCCTCCACGGGGGCGTACTCCCGCGTCACCACCTGACCGAAAAACACGCCCTGCCCGTGGAGTCGCACATCGCCAATGAGCGGAGGTGTTTCGGCGCGGGCCGCATCGGCGCGCGTGGGCGCCGAAGGCCCACGGTCCCCAAGAACCTCTGCCCGGGCATAAGGCTGCTGGGGGCCTGCCGTATCGCTCGAAAGCCCCCCAGCCCCCGCCGGCAGCGCGCAGCCGGCTGCCAACAAAAGGGATAATGCAGTCCGTGCCACTTGGCGGATCTTAGAAAGTTTCATGTTTTCCTGTCTCCGTCGGGTTTCGAACGACCCTGGATGGCCTAACACCTGCTGGCAGCGAGCCGCACCGCTGCCTTGCAAGGCTTGGCCCGCTAAAGCAAGGGTCACAGGCGGTTCCTGCGGGCGCGCAATCCTGGCCGTCTCCTTTCCAGCGCCGCTCTATATATCGGCGATGCGCTTGCGGAATATGAGTGTTTTGCGGGGGTTCGGCCGAGCGTAACATCGATTGGGCGTTTCCAGCCGCCGGGACAAAACTTGCCGGTCATGCTGCCCGGCGCAAGGGTGCTGCCTCCTCCGCCAGGACGGGCATCGAGCAAGAGGCCGGCCAAGGGTCCAGGACCGCATCGAATTGCGGCAGCGTTTTTCGATCGCAGTATTGCTCTTCGAAGGCCCGCCGCGCCTGCATTCGCATCCAAGCCGCGGCCTGCGGGTCAGACCTCAGGTGCTGCAACGCCCCGACCAGTCCCTCCACATCGCCAGGCCGCAGGCTTACTCCGCACGCGAATTGCTGGATGGCCAGATCCACGTTGCTGCCCTGCGGGCCTACGTAGACGATCGGCAGTCCGAATGCCAGCTTGGCGTGCAGCTTGCTGGGGCTCATCACCCCCAGCATCTCGTTGCGCAACGTTACCAACGCACAGTCGGCCGCCTCTAAAAGGCGGTAGAGTTCGGGTTGGGGAACGTAATCGAGCAGCAAGACGTTCTGGAGCTTGCGCGCTGCAACCGCGCGCCGAATCGCCGCAGTCCGCGACCCGCCCCCAACGAACACGAAGCAAAGGGGTTGTTCGCGAAGTGCCTCGGCGGCGCCCACGATGGTATCGAACTCATGCCCCCGGCCTCGATTGCCCGTATAGATCACTACAAACTCGTCCCCGAGCAGCCCGGCCATCTGGCTGTCGCGACGTCGCCCCAAGGCCGCATGACGGGGACAAGCGGCCAAAGGCTCCCAATTGGGGATCACGGAAATCGGCAGCCTGCGCCCCGGCGGAGCATAATGGGTTTCAAGCAGCTCGGCCATGGCCGGGTCGAGACACACTACCCGATCCAGTCGGCTAAAAACGACACGATTCACCGCGCGGAGCGCCCGGCTTAGCCAGCCTCCCGGCTTGATCACGCCATCGCGCTCCGCCACCTCTGGGTAGCAGTCCATATTCCAAAGGATGATCCGGCACGTGGGATGCCGCAGTTTATGGAGCAAAGCAGCGCACACCAGAAACGGCGGCGTAGTCATGGCCACCACCACATCCTGCCGTGGCATCCCCAGTAACCGCCAGGCGGCCGACAGAAGAAAAGCCAGGAAATCCAAACACCGCGACAAGGTACTGCGCCATCCCAGGCGCGGCGTCCAAAGCCGATAAACCTTCAAGTTCGCGAACCGCACCGGCCGTGGTGGCGCCCCGCCCCCAGCAACATAGCCCCCGCGACTTGCCAGCACGGTGACATCGTCGCCCCGCCGGGCGCGGTGCTCGGCCAGGTCGGCTGCCAGCCGGCCCGTTGGCGCGGCATCCGGCGGATAGAACTGATTGACGATCGTCAGCCGCATCGCATCCCTGCCACGAGCCGCCCCGGACATCCAGGCCCCATCGGGCAGCTAACCGAACCCTCGCCACCTCGCCGTGGGCCGGTTACCCCCAAAGGCGCCGTATCGTCCTGACACACGGGGAGGGCCGAGTATATGTTGGGCCACAGGCCGCGTCAAAGCGAATTATTAACTCGGCGTGTTGGTCTGGGAAACCTGGATAATCTGGAGGCCTGTGCGCCGCGCAAGACCGTCTTGAAAACCCCGAGCCGGCGTAAGCCCCCAGTTGGAATCGCCACCGCCACCTATGGTCCCTCCCACCGGGGGCTTACGCTCCCGGCTCGAAATGGCCTTCCAGAAGCGCGCTTAGCCAGCCGACACCTCTGCCGAGAGGGGGAATTCGGCCGGATCGCTCGTATCTTCTTGAAACCAGCGTTCTTTGCGGTACCAACGAACATCGCTCAGCTTGGGATGGCCTTTCAGCCAGTGGTCCAGCGCCGAAAGCAGTCGCCGCAGGGCTGGACTGTCCCGGGGTGCATACACCTGATGCGTCCATTGCACGTGGCGGCGTTCGGCAGCCGAGCCAGGCACCCATTCCACGCTGGCCACCCATCGCGGCCCGAGCCATTCCAGCACCAGGGCGTACCGCTGGCCCTCCACCAGGCACTCGGCCCCTTGCGCACAGTCGACGGGCTTGCGCTGGGTGATCATCACGCCTGCCGCGCTCAACCCTTCCAACAGCGAAGAGAACAAACGGATGCCCACCAGGGGACCATCGGGCCGGTCCTCGCTGAAAAACTCGGGATCGTCGCCCGAGAACACCACCACGGTCCGCACGCCGGGCGGGTCGCTGTGGTCCACCCCCCGTGGCCGTCGGACCACCAGGCGCATCGCCAGCACCACCAGCCCCATCAGCGCCAGCATTCCTAACACCGATAGAAACTCGTTCGAGAACACCGATTCCTGTGCTCCACGTCCCTAACACTCATCTTAGTCCGGGAACCCTCAAGCCGAGATCGCAGACAGCCAATCCGTGGGATCAAGCATTCTTGCCTCTGCCGGTTCCGTGACCGGAAGGTAACAGGCCCCGCCCCGCTATGGCCGTTCTTCATGCCGCGTCCCAACCGGTTGCCGCACTGCTGGTCACAAACCGGCAGGTCTTTTGGCCAACTCGGCGCCGCCCGAAACCCCATAAGGCCGGCGCTCCAACCCCCCTTGCCCCGCCTGACCCTGTGGCCAACTCGTCCCGCCTGGCTACGTGGCCAACTTGGCCCCGCCCGAAACCCCATAAGGCCGGCGCTCCAACCCCCCTTGCCCCGCCTGGCCCTGTGGCCAACTCGTCCCGCCTGGCTACGTGGCCAAGGTTTCCTTTTGTGCCTCCGCAGTGGCCCGCGGTGCCACGCTTCAGTTTGCAGGCTTGCCCACCAGCCGGGGCGGCTTTCCCTCTTGAAACGCGGCCACGATAGCCTGGGCCTTCTGCCGGCTCGACCAGTCGGGGTAGAGCACCGGGTCGGTCACGCCGTGGCGGGCCAGGACCCGCGCGGCTTCCAGGCGGGCGCGGCCGGCCAGGTCCACCGCCGCCTGAAGCACCCGCATCGACTCCTGCGGAGCGTGAAACCCCATCCCGTTCTGCGCTGCCACAAAGTCCCACCGCATCTGGGCCTGCCGCACCAGCCGCCGGGCCTCGGCCAATTCTGCCACGCTCCCTCCGGCCTGCGCGGCCGCGGCAATGTCGAAATGCGCTTCCACCAACGCCCGCTCCGCCCACTGCCGCCCCTGTTGGACCTTACGCTGAATGGCCACCACCCGGCTCTCGATCTCCTTCTCCCCCCAACGATGACACACCGCACACGAGTTGGCGATGTTCAACAGCGGGCTTTGGATGTAGTGGTCGGTAAACTTCACGCCCCCTTCGCTCCGGTAGGGCATGTGGCAGTCGGCACACGACACCTCGCGGTACGCATGAATGCCGGTGGTGAACAGCTCGTAATCGGGATGCTGCATCTTCAGCATGGGCGCCTGGCTGATGGTGTGCGTCCAGTCGCTGAACCCCTCCTTCTCGTAGTACGACTCGATCTGTTCCACCTGCAACCCCTCGGCCCAGGGGAACGTCAGATAGTTGCCCGCCCCCCGGAAATAGTACTCCACGTGGCACTGTGCGCAGACCAGCGAACGCATCTCCTGGTGCGACACCTGGTCCAGATCTCGCCCCTGCCGGGCCAGCGCCTCGCGCAAGGCCGGCCGGCTGACCCGCAGACGCATCGTCGCCGGGTCGTGACAATCCAGGCACCCGATGGGGTGCGTGATGGCCTGCTCCGGGTTGGCGCCTGGTCCGGCGGCCGGGGCCCGAAACGCCGCAAACGGACGCGCGTAAAACTCCTCCGGGCCCAACTGGTCCAAAAGCCGCAGCACATCGGGACTCTTGCAGGTCCAACACGTCGCCGGCGTCTTGGCCGAAAGCCGACCCGTGTGCGTCACGTCCTCCACAGCCCACACATGCCCGCGGGCCTGGCGATAATCTTTGGCGAAGCCATAGCCGGCAAACAGGATCACGTTGGCCGGCGTCTCCTCGAGGTAGTCGCGGGGGTCAGCGCCGCCGAAGGGGGTGCGTGTGGAGCTATCGGCCATCAGCCGGTAGCGGGCGTACTGGCGGGGAAAGTTGACTGCCCAACGCGAACTATCGCTCTCCAGCCGGTCGATGGGCACCAGCGGCGGCTGGCGCTGGGCCTCGACCCGCCGGTGGAGAATCGAAGCGGCCAACACACCCAGCAAGAAAACCGCCAAGCCAACGACGCCAGCCAGCAGCCACCCCGCCCAGGGGGGCAGGTGCTTTGGACTTCGTGCTGCATCCGACGTGCTGGCAGCCGGCGGGGAGGAATCAAAAGCAGAGGCAGAATCGCGAAAATCGGAAGACATGCCGTTTTCCATCGATCAGGAACCTTTCTTGTCGGGGCGGACCGGGCGCCCGCCGATCGTGGGCTCTTGCTTGGGTTGGATCACCGCGGGCAGTTCGGGGCGGAACACGCCCGGCGTGGCCGAGAGACTCCGCACCCGGCCATGTGGCACCTCACGGTGGCAATCCCAGCAGCGCAGGTCGCCGGTGGCATGCTGGCGGGCCGACACCTCCGAAACGACTTCGCCGTGGCACCGCCGGCAGTTGCTTTCCACCACGTCCCGCGCCGCGCGCGAAAGGTGGATCACCTGGGGTTCCCAGCGGAGCGTAAACACCGTGGCATGCCACAGGCCATCGCGGGCCTTGAAGGCGTAGTGGCGCAACCATCCATCGTGCGGCACGTGGCAATCGTTGCAGTTGGCCTGCCGCGCATGGCTGCTGTGCTGCCAGGTGAGGTACTGCGGGCCCATCACGTGGCAATTGACGCAGGTTTCCGGATCGTCGCTCAGGTACGACGCGGCGCGGGAGACATGGAAGACAAACGCCCCAAGCCCCGCCACACCGCCCGCGGCCAGAAAACCGGCCACGCGCCACGACGGCGGCAGAAACTTCAGCGTAACCAGTGCCAGCAGAAGACGACGGAGCGATCGCATCGCAACGAGGTTCGATTTCAACACGCAATTGTACCGGGCCGGGCTGAGACCGGCACCGGCGATTGCCGCGCTGCCACTCGTGCCACACGGCATCCGGGACGGGGTGCGGCTTTTTTCGCGGGGTGGGCCCAACAGCCGGCGCGGAGCTTAAAGCCGGCGGCGGTCCCCTGGCCGCTTTGCCATTCGGAATGTCCCTGGCGCACTAGGACTCGGCACCGATCCTTCTCTTGCAGTCCCCGGCAGGGGGCTCTGGTTCCCCGCGTGGTGACTCAGCCGGCAATTGGCCGCACCGAAGTCTTTTTGGTGGGCACGAGTTTGGGACAGGGGGGCTCTGCGACCTGCACCCCCCTGGCCCGCAGCGAGCACGCCAAAGCGGCTTTGAAATCGCCGGTGGCGCGCTCAAAACCGAGCTTCAGGGCAGCCAGCGAGTTCTCGCCGGGCACGCGCTGCAAAGCACACCGGGCATCCTCGCGCAGGTCCGGGTCATCCAGGAGGCTGGCCGCCCCCTCGGGGTCGATCTCATCGTCCCGAATGATCTCGGAAAGCATCCAGATCACATCCCGCCGGAGCTGGACGGGAAGCAAGCTGTCTCCCAGGACAGCGATCAGCGCGGCGACGGTTGCGGCCCGCTGGTTTTCGGCCCCCGGCCGGCCCACCGTGCGCACAATCTTCCACAGCGCCCGGTTGGCCGACCGGGCCACTTCCAGCTCCCCGCCGGCGGCGATGTCGGCCAGGGGGCGCACCGCCTGGGCGCCCACCTGGCCAGCCGCTTGCCACGCCGCCGCCCGCACACGATCGTCTTTGTCTTGAATCTGGGCCAGGAGTCGTTCCAACGTCAATTCTTCGGCCATTGGGTGGTCCCTTCGAATGGGTGCAGTGCTCGTGTTCAAGAGGTTCGGTGTTGGTCCTTGGCGCTTTCAAGTAAGCGAATCGGCCCAACGGGTTGCGCATCGAGGCGATTTCGCCCAAAGCCACATTCCTTCGTGGGCCCCGAGGCGATACCGCCTGGGCCCCCTCCAGCCAACCCGCAATCACAAGTGGTACGGGTGGCGCTGCGGCCGGCTCATCATTCGCCGGGCCTGCTCGTCGCCCACGATCTCCATCTTCGACTGGTCCCAGTGGAGGGTACGCCCCAAAAGGAAAGCCAGATTGCCCAGGATACACAGGTTGGCCACGCCCACAGCCGCTTCGATATTCATGATCGTCTTCTTGCCGGTCTTGATCCCCTCCACCCAGTCTTCTTTGTGGCCGGGGCTCTTGTACACGTCCTTGGCACCGGGAGGCGGATTCCACTCGCGAGCCTTCTTCTCGACCCAGGTGCCCCCGTCGCCGCCCCAATGGTGGAAGGTGCCTTTGTCGCCATAGTACACGGCGCCGTAGCCTGGGCGCACGATTTTCCCGCCGGGTTCGTTGCCGGTCCGGGGTTCGGGCGGGACGGGCTTGCCCGGCTGTTCCCAGATAAGCACCCAGTCGGGATTTTTGAACGTGTAGGTGACCTTCATTTCCACGCAGCTATCCCAGAGCCCCTTGGTGGGCTGGGTGCCCGTGGCCTCGATGGTCGCTGGCCCGGTGCCGTCGGCCCCCATCCACCACATAGCGCAGCTCATCACGTGCGCGCCACGGTCGCGGATCTGCCCCCCGCCCGATTCCATCAGCCAGCGGAACACGCCGTGCAGATACCGCGGGTTGTAAGGCCGCCAACGCATCGGGCCCAGCCAAAGGTCCCAGTCCAGCTCGGGCGGCGGCTCCTGGTCGGGGACCGGGTGATCATCGCCGGGGCTGGGATAGTGCCAGCACTCGACCCGTGTGATCTTGCCGATGTTGCCGTTGACGAGGTACCGGTGGGCCAGGTACGCCTCGGGCTGCGAGCGGCCCTGCGAGCCGACCTGCACGGCCACCTTGTTCTTTTGGGCCGCCGCAATCATCGCCTTCCCCTCCTCGATCGTGCAGCAGGCCGGCTTTTCCACATAGACATGCTTGCCGCACTCGGCCGCATGGACCATCTGCACCGCGTGCCAGTGGTCGGGGGTGGAGATGATCACCGCATCGATGTCCTTGCGCTGGATGAGGGCCCGATAGTCGCGGTAGGGCTGGCATCCCGGACCGCAGCGCTTGACGGCGGCGGCCAGACGCCGCTCGTCCACATCGCACACGGCAGCGATGTTCGCCTTGCCCCGCTGGCGCCAGGACAGGATTTCGCCGAGATGGTAGTTGCCCATCCCCCCGACGCCGATGAACCCGAAGGTCAACCGTTCGGCCGCCCCCTCGCCCGCCAGAACCGTACCGGGGATAACCTGCGGCGCCGCCCACGCAAGGCTGGCGCCGGCCGCCGCCTGCTTCAAAAACCGGCGGCGCGTGGCTAGGTGTTCGTGCTTCATCGTCTCAGCCTTTCGCAAACCCAAGCCTCGTCAACGCTAAACGGGCTCCGACCAATGGCCGATCGCCCTCTGTAGCGACCCCCGGCAGCCTAGCCAATCGCGATCCATCCTTCAAGGGGGCAAGCCGAAGGGCCCTTGCGAGCCGCCGCACGGGTGACGCGGTTCTGTAGTGTTGCCCAAAGCCTTGTCGAGCAAAACGCTGATCCACGCCGGCCAATTCCCTACCTCTTACGCCGCGGGGACACTCCAAAAGCCAAGCGTGGTGTGGGAGTCCGCAACCCGACACCCTTCACATTCGTTCAGGGCATGCCACCCGACGTAGGGTGGGTGCTCTGCACCCACGCGCAAAATAGTGAAGCGTGGGTGGAGAGTTTGCAGCGGACCGGGGTTATTGGGAGCCGCCGGCGTGAGCCGGCGGTGGAATCCCCATAGCGAC
>FWPU01002128.1_pt1 | contig 56303 bp, 43 predicted proteins | sample 2228361 | NCBI WGS metagenome assembly FWPU01 (sample SAMEA103939777, study PRJEB20133) | metagenome | reverse complement strand
CGGGGCCGCCGGCGGCGGGGCCGCCGGCGGCGGTATTGGCACGCGGCCCAGCCCGGGCACGGAACCCGGCCGCCAGCCGCAGTTTCCGGGCCAGCAGCCCAGCCAGCAGCAACAGCAACAGAGGTTTCCCGAGTTCCAGCGGCCCATCTTCCTTCAGGGCAAGGTGATCTTCGAGGATGGCACCCCGGCTCCACCGAACGTGTTGATCGAACGCGTTTGCGGCGGCCGGCCGATCCCGGAGGCGTACACCGATTCCAAGGGCCGCTTCAGCTTTCAGGTGGGCCAGAACACAGCCTTTATTCCCGATGCCAGCTTCGGGAATTATCCGGCGGGTATGCCGGGCGCCGAACGCGGCGCAGACCCGTTCGGAGGTCCGGGTGGCGGATTTGGCGCCGCCGGCGCGTCGTCGGGCGGCATTTCCGAGCGCGACTTGATGGGCTGCGAGCTGCGCGCGTCGCTGCCGGGCTATCGCTCGACCTCGGTGGAACTGACCGGCCGCCGCGCCTTCGACAACCCGGATGTCGGCCAGCTCGTATTGCACAAGCTGGCCAACGTCGAGGGGTTCACGATCAGCATGACCAGCCTCCAGGCGCCCAAGAGCGCCAAGAAGGCTTTCGAGCGAGGCATGAAGGAGGCCTCCAGGAAGAAGTTCGACAAGGCGCAGAACGAGCTGGAAAAAGCGACGACCGAGTATCCTCAGTACGCTGAGGCTTGGCACGCCCTCGGGCAGATCTTCGAGGCCCGGAACCAACCGGACAAGGCGCGCGAGGCCTACGCTAAGGCGCTGGCGGCGGATGAAAAGTTCGTCAGTCCCTACGTGAGGCTGGCTCGTCTGGATGCGTTGGAACAGAAGTGGGACCGGGTGGTCGAGACCACGGCCAAGGTCGTCAGGCTGAACCCGTACGACTTTCCTGACGCGTACTTTTACAACTCGGTGGCCAACCTCAACCTGCGCAACCTGGAGGAGGCCGAGAAGAGTGCGCGGGAGGCGATCAAGCTCAATGTCCACCAGCGGTTTCCGCAGGTCGAGCACGTGCTCGGGCTGAGCCTTGCCTACCAGAATGAGCTTCCGGAGGCCAAAACACACCTCCAGCGCTACCTGGAACTGGCGCCCAATGCCGCCAACGCCGATGTGGTGAAACAGCAGATCTCGCAGATCGAGTCATTCCTGGCCCAGCAGCAGGTAGCCGCGCCGCGACAATAACCAAGGACGCCGGGGCCGGCGCCCGACCGGCCCCTTACACCTCAACCCTGCCGAGTTGGCTATCCCACCGGACCCGTTTGCCTTCCCGCAGGGAGATGTTGGCGAGCTGAACGACCAGCGCGGCCTGAAAGCCCAGCTCCACCGGAGCCGACGGCGTCCGGCGGGTGCGAACGCACTCCAGGAAGTTCCGTACGTGGACCTCCGAGGCGTAGCGGAAAGGAAAGGGCGAGATTTCATGAATCGCCGGTGTATCCTCGGCGCCCTGGCGGAACACCTTCAATTCTTCCCGCCCGATGTCCAGCCGGGCCTCGTCCCCGTCGAACTGATTGAGCTGGTCGTTCCGGTAGTAGTATTTCATCGCGGCGTAGTTGATGGTGAAGACCGCCAGAAAGTCGGAGGGGTATTCAGCGGCCACTACGACAGACTCCGGCGTGTCGGCCTCGGAGCGGTGAACGCGGCCGGCTGAAGCGTTGACGGCGGAGGGGAAGCCCAGATTCATGATCAGGTGGATGCCGTCGAAAACATGCGCCCCCTGGTCGGCCACGATGCCGCCGGAGTAGTCCGAGTAGCTGCGCCAGTGGAAGAAGCGGTTCGGGTCGAGCGGGCGGCTGGGAGCCGGCCCTTGCCACTGCCGCCAGTCCAGCGGCCCCTCGAGCTGGCGGTTCCACTCGCCGCGCAGATTGTTGTTCAGCCACCACGAGCGCGCCATCCGGACGGCGCCCAACGTCCCTTTGGCGACAATCTCACGAGCCTTGAGGAACAGATCGTAGCTGCGGCGCTGCATGCCCACCTGGACAATGCTGCGCGAACGGCGCGAGGCGGCGACGAGCTCGACGCCCTGCTCCGGCGTCTGACACAGCGGCTTTTCGACGTAGACGTCCTTACCGGCCGCCAGGGCGTCCAGCAGCATGCGGTGGTGCCAGTGCTCCGGCGTGGCGATGATGACGATGTCGATCTGCTTGTCCTCGAGCAGTTGCTGGTAGTTCCGCACGGCTCGGGGCCGGTTGCCGAGTTCGGACAAGCCTTTTTCCAGATTCGGTTCGTAGACGTCGCACACGGCGGTGACTCGCACCGACGGGTCTTTCTCGAACACTCCGGCCAGGTATCGCCCGCGCCCGCCGGCCCCGATGAGCCCCACGTGCAACTGATCCGAGGGCGGCGTCGCCAAGGCGCCGCCCGCCATGAGAAAGCTGCGTCTGTTCACGACACCTAAAAGAATATCGCTTGCGCCGCCAGCACGATTGCAAACCCGACGATCGAAACGATCACCTTCATCACCGTCCAACTCCGCAGCGTTTGGGGCACGCTCATGCCCAGGTACTGGTTGACAATCCAGAAGCCGGAGTCGTTGACATGGGACAGGCTCGTGCCGCCGCAGGCGATCGCCATCACGATCATCTCGGGCGCATAGCCGGGAATGCCTTTCACCATCGGGGCCACGATGCCGGCGGCGGTAATGATGGCCACCGTGGCCGAGCCTTGGGCGATGCGCATGGCGACCGCGATGAGATAGGCCACCAGCAGCGGCGAGATGCCGGAAGCCGCCAGGAGCTGCCCGGCGTAAGGCCCCACGCCGCAGTCCACAATCACTTGCTTGAAAGAGCCGCCGGCGCCGGTGATCAGCATCAGCGAGGCCACCGGGCCCAGCGACTCGGCCGCCATGCGGGTCACCTGGTCCCGGTTCAGACCGCGGCCGAAACCGAACAGCCAGATGGCGACAAACAAGGCCGCGGTGAGCGCGCTGAACGGGTGCCCCAGAAAGGCGAGAGCGGCCCGGCCCGGCAGTGCGTACATCTCCCCCATGGTGGCCACGAAGATCAGAAAGATGGGCAGCAGCAGCACAAGAACCACCAGCGGGACGCTGGGCGGAGGACCGGAATCGTTTTCCGCGCGCGCAGCGAAGCTCTCGGCGATGGGCGGAACGGGGACGAAGATGCGGCGGGCGATCCACGTGCCGTAAAACATTCCGCCGACAATCACCATCGGGATTGAGAACACCACGCCGTACAGGATCGTGCGCCCGAGATCCGCCTCCAACAGTTGCGCCGCCGCCGCCGGCGCCGGATGCGGGGGCACCAGCGCATGGGTAACTGTCAGCGCCGCCGCCACCGGCATCCCGTAGAACAAGATCGAACGCCGCGACTCGCGTCCGAGGTTCCAGACGATGGGCACGAGGATGATGAAGGCAACGTCAAAGAAGATCGGCAGCCCGATCAGGAAGGCGCCGGTGAGCACGGCCCATGCAGCGCGGTCGCGCCCGAAGCGCTCGAGCAGCCAATCGGCGAGCGCCTTGCCGCCGCCCGAATATTCCAGGAAGCGCCCGATCATCGCCCCCAGCGCGATGACCACCGCGATGAAGCCCAGGGCGCTGCCCATGCCCTCCTGGATCGACTTCAGGACTCCGGCGGGATCCATCCCCGCCGCCAAACCCAGCGCCATGCTTGTGACGACGAGGGCCAGAAAGGCATGCATGCGCAGGGCCAGAATCAGAAACAGCAGCAGTCCGATGCTCGCCAGGGTCAACGCGATGAGGGTGGGCCCGTCGCCGGCCATGTCCAGGCTATTCTAACGGAACTGGGCTGCTCAGCGATGCCGGCGTGCGAACAGGTCGCGCCAGGAATCATCGAGCGTCGTCCAGCGGCTGCCGGTCTCGCCGGTTTCCGACACGTACAAGGTCCCGTGTCCGTTCGGGCAGACGTACTCGGTGACCGGCGGATCGACCATGACGCTGCTCCACGAGCCCAGCGTGGCCGGCATGCGCAACCGCGCCAGGCACTCCGGGCAGCGTTTGAGGTGGTCGCGGACGACCAGGATGACGCCGGCCGTGCAGATTAGCAACGAGGGCCAGGAAAGGAAGATCGAGGAAGCCCAAAACTGGTCAACAAAGGCGCGGCTCAAGCCCACCTGAATCGCCGAAAGCCCCACCACGGTCAGCAGCAGCCGCGCAGCCAGGCTCAGGTAATATTTCCAACCCCGGACACCCTTCCACAACAAGTATGCGGCGCTCCCGAATAACGCCGCCGGCCCAAGCCACAGCGCCAGGGCCGTTTCATCCCCTTGGGGCTCAAGGGGCCGCCGCAAGGCGAAAGCCTGCGGCCTCCAGTCCGGCTCGACCTGCTGTGCCAGCGCGCGAAACCGCTCCTGCGCCTCGGCCGGCGTCGCCCCGGGTTTCAGCAACGCCACCGCTCCCAACGTGCGCACATGGGGCGGAAGCGGAACGAAGTAGCGGGTCGCATCGGAAAGGAACCGGAAGCCGCGCGGAAGCACCCCAATCACCTCGTGGCGCTGGAATCCCAGCTCGATGAACATCCCGATGACTGAGGGATCGGCGCCGAACTGCTCGCGCCAGCAGGCATCGGTCAAAATCACCACCGGCCGCGGCTCTTCGGCCCGGAAGCTGCGGCCCATGGCCGGGGTGACCCCGAGCACCTGGAAAAAGTTGGCCGCCACGAACGCCGCGCCCGGAATCCGGTACCACAGCCGGAAGGGCGCCACCGCCTCGAACGACTCGATGCCGGAAGCCCGTTCCACCAGGCGCCGGGACATCATGGGGCGGCGCGCGCCGAGGGAGGCAAAGCCGCGCTCAAGCACAACGACCCGCTCCGCGTTGGCGAACGGCGGCGCCGGCGTGCGCCAAACGCCGGCGGCCAGCCAGACCGCGGCGGCCGCGCCGCACAGGATCAGTTCGGCGCGAAACGGCCGGGAGAAGAATGAGCCGGCCCCCGCCTCGGGCCGGCCCCGGCGCGCCACCGCTGCGTCCCGCAGCGCGTGTCTGGCATGACCCCAGATCTGGCGCGGGGCATAACCGGCCTCCCGGCGGCGCTGCAATTCCGCGCGCCATCCCTGCTGCCAGACCGCGCGTATGGAGCGTGGCACAATCCACGCGGCGGCGGCGATCACCACCCGGCTGGCGAACAAGAACATTCCACCTGCTAGGTTGGACCATCCCAAGCGCCGGAAGGTTACCGGCGGCCGGCGCCTTGGCCTATCGCCCGCTAGCCGAGTCTCGCCGCTTCCGACGCGGCGCCATCTCAGAGCGCCATTGGGCGAACCGCGCTTCCAGCCGCCGGACCACATCGGGGCGCCGGCTGGCCAAATTCCTCTTCTCGCCGAGGTCGTTTTCCAGGTCGTACAGTTCTGCCTGACCGCGGTGGCAGACGAGCTTCCAGCGGCCCGCACGAACGGCAGTCTTGCCTTCGTCGCCATCCCAAAACAGGGCTTCGTGAACGGCGCCCGGCGCCTCGCCGCGGAGATACGGGATCAGGTTCCGCCCGTCGTAGACCCGGTCCGGCGGCAACCGGATGCCCGCTGCGGCGCAGATCGTTGGCAAGATGTCCAGACACGTCACCGGCTGGTGGAAAACTGTGTTGGCCGGCAACTGTCCCGGCCAACTGATCAAGAACGGCACCCGGATGCCGCCTTCGTAGACGCTGTGTTTGAAATCCCGAAGCGCGCCGTTGCTGGCGTGGTTGTTCCGCGCGCCGCCGTTGTCGGACAAGAAGATCACCAGCGTCCTGGCCGAGAGCTTGTGGCGGTCCAAAGCGTCCAGAACGGCGCCAACGGCCGCGTCCATCCGGTGCAGCATGGCGAGGTAGATGTCACGGCCGGGATTGCCGGTGGCGTACCGGCGGATGTCGGCCTCCGGAGCCTGCAAAGGAAAGTGCACCGCGTTGAAGGCAAGGTAGAGGAAGAACGGATTCTCAACGTGGCGTTCAATAAAAGCCACGGCTTCGCGGGCCAGGTTGTCGGTGAGATAACCGGTGTCGTCGATCGTCTCCCAATCGCGGTAAATCGAGTTGTGGGGCGAAGAGCGTTTCAAATCGAAGTAGTCGTGCGCCCCATGGCCCAAGAAGCCGTAGAAAGTGTCAAAGCCCCGGCGCAAAGGGTGGTATTCGGGAGTAATACCGAGGTGCCACTTGCCGAAGACTCCGGTGGCGTAGCCGGCGCCGCGCAGCAGCTCGGCCAGGGTAATCTCGCCGAGGGGAAGCCCGAGGCGCGAATCCGACGCGGTGTAGAAGCCGTAGCGCTGCTGGTAGCGGCCCGTCAGCAGGCCCGCCCGAGTGGGCGCGCAGACGTAGGCGCTCGCATAGCCGCTGGTGAATCGGATGCCCTGTTCGGCGATACGGTCCAGGTTGGGCGTGCGCACCTCGGGAGGGTGATCATAACTGCTGATGTCGGCGTACCCCTGATCGTCCGAAAGGATAAGCACGACGTTGGGAGGCGTCGGCTGGGCAGCCGCTGCGATCAGCAGCGCCGCGGTTCCGGCGAGCCAACAGGCAATGCGTGTTCTCATGCGCGGACGAGTTTCGCGAACAGGTCGCCGAAGATCCCGTCACGGTCGACGTGGGTGGCCACCCGCACGCCGTGCCGCTCGGGGTTGTGTCCCCACACAAAACCATCCTTCAGAATCGGGCTGGGCACCATCTTCGTCTCGATCCAACCCGGGTTCACCAGCCACGCCACGGCGGAGATGTCCCAGATCACTTTCGACCACGGCTGTGACAGGTCGCGGTTGTGCTCGCGGGCGTACTCGACGAAGATCTCGTAGAGATAGTCGCCGATCCGGGACTTGCCCTTGATAAACTTCTCCAGTTCCGCCGTGGTCGTGCGGAGCTGCTCGGAGATGTTCTTCGTCGGGATGTTCACCAACCGGACGCCGGAGTCATACAGCACGCGGGAGGCGTGGATGTCCTGCTGGAGGTTGAACTCGCGGGCGCTGTCGCACTCGTACGGCTGCCCGCCGAGCCAGACCACCGTGATGCGCTCCTTGATCTTCGGCTCCATCAGGATGGCGGAGGAAATGTTGGTCGGGGCGCCCACCGTCAGCACGTACAGCGGCTCGGCCGGGCCTTGGGTGGCCTTTTGGATGAGGTCGCGGGCGGCGGGGCTGTCCACGGGCCTTCCCGCTCCGGCCATCCACGATCGGGAGCCGCGGTACACCTCCCGGAAATCTCCCCGCCCGAGCGTTTCCAGCACTCGCTGGATCTCTTGATAGCTCTTCTCCATGCCGTCTTCAGGGCCGCTGGAGCGGCGGTTGTGGAACGGCGCGGCGTAGATCGCCTCCAGCTTCATCGCCTCGGGCGATAACATGGCGTACGCGACGGCAAACTGATCGTCAATCTCGTTATATGTGTCGGTGTCCAGAACTGCGCGCGGGGGCCGGTCGGCCGCCGACGCCGATGGCTCCGGCCCGGAGGCGGCCGCCAGCGCCAGCCCCGAAGCTGCCAGAAACGTGCGCCGGGAAGGTGCGTCGTATCCCATACCGTTCACAGGCTAACACAGGCGGGCCGGGGAACTGTCTCTGTTGAAAAATCCTCATCGATCTGACACGACTATCCCCGGGTCGGCCGCGAAAAGAATGGGCCGCGGAGGGACGCGGATGAGCCCGGGTAGGTAAGGGGAATATTGCGGTCGCCGCCGGGCTTTGTCTCCGGCGGCGGGACAGCCGTGGTGGGTCAAACCCATCACGCTCCGCTTACCGCCATCTAAACAATTTGGATTGCGGATACTATGAGAATTGAAGCGGCTGCCCGAGGCCCCGGAATCGTGAGATCTTTGCTTCAGCTTCCTGTCGTGCGCTACTTGCATGCCCGCAGGCTGCTGTTTCCGGCGATGCTGGGCCTGGCCGTGGCCGGCGTGCTGGTTCATGGAGCGTGGCGCCGGAATGCGCCTGACAGGCCGGCCCGACGTCTTCAACTCTCGCTGCCGCCCATCCCGGTGCCTGAGTTGAGACCAGAGCTGGAGAAAACGCCTCTTACCTACGAGTCGGATTACTGGCGCCAGCTCGCCGAGAATGCTCGGAACAAGCTGGTCCGGATCGGTCCGGACAACCTGCCGGCGGTGATGATCGCCCCGGGGGTCGCGCTCACCGCGATCGAGGCGGCGGAGCGCTACTCCACCCCGTCCGAAGGCATGGAGGCGGAAGCGTCAGATCCCCTCAAGCCCCGATTGTTGGGGGTGGATGCGGATTTGGGAATCGCTCTTATTGCGGTCAAGCAACCGCCGGCCGTGGCAACTTTCGCAGCCGCGGATTTCTCCCGCTTGCACCCGGGCAGCTATATCGCGGCCGTCAGCCTGACGCCGGCCGGCGAGCTGGGTGTCGCCCCGGGCCACATCGTCTCTATCCTTCCGCCCACCGAGGCGGAGGGCGCCTCGGTGGAGGCGGCGCTGGCCGGAGCCGAGGCTTTTGCTGCGGCGGCGATTGTAGATCTCGATGGGCGGCTCGTCGGGGTGAGTGTCCGCGCGGGGCCCTCGTTGCGGCTCGTCTGGTCCGATGCCATCCGGCGCGTCGTGCAGCGCGCGGCGCGGGGTGAGATTTGTCAGGCGGTCGAGGTTGGCGATATCAGTGTCGAGGTGCTCCGGCTGCTGGGTCTGTCCGGCGGCGTGCTGGTGGAAGAGGTCCGGGAGGCGGCCTTCGCACCCGAGCCTCCGATACGGGAAGGTGACGTGCTTGTATCGTGGAATAGACAGGCCGTGTCGGCGGCCGAGCAGTTCGTCCGCCTTTACGCCGGAGTCGAACCCGGCGAGCAGGTCCGTTATACGGTACTGAGGAACCGGCGGAGGATTTCCGGGACCGTCACCATGCCCGGACGTGACTGCCGCCCCGTACTGAGCGGGCAGGTGCAATACGCGGCTCTCGGCCTCACCGTGAAACGGGAGGCAGAGGGCTGGAGGGTGCTTCGCGTCGCTGACGGCGGGGCCGCCGGCGCCGCCGGACTTACCGCCGGAGATGTGATCATCGCCGTCAACGGCCGCGCGATTGCCTCCGAAGCCGGCGCTGCACTCGCACGTCTCGACCAAAGCCGCCAACCTGCCGCCTTGACGATCCGGCGCGGCGGCCGCACAAAAATGCTCGCCCTGCATCCCCGGCCCAGGACGTCACAGGGGCCGGCTACAGAGCAAAACAGCAAATGAACCCACCCGAAAACGCACGCGGGCCGCAAGCAACCCCACGACGATGGGCCGCCACCGTTGCCCAACGGGGTCTCGACCTCGCTCGCTCAGCCTCACGCGGGACCGCTCGCTTGCGTTCCTCGCTTCTGCTGGAGCCGAACTATCTCGTCGTGCTGGCGCTGGCCGTCGGGGTTCTCACCGGCCTCGGCTCGGTGACCTTCATTGTCTTGCTGGACGGCGTCACCCACCTCGCGCGGGAGATGCTCGGGGGTTGGTTGCAGCTTTTCGGCCCCGCCAACCTCGTGCTCGTCCCGGCCCTGGGCGGGCTGCTGGCCGGACCCCTGATTTGGCGATACGCCCGCGAAGCCAAGGGACATGGGGTGCCCGAGGTGATGACGGCGCTGGCGGCGGCCGGCGGCCGGATCCGCAAGCGCGTGGTGGTGGTGAAAGTCGCCGCCTCCTCGCTCACCATCGGCTTTGGCGGCGCCGCCGGCCGGGAAGGCCCGATGGTCCAGATCGGTTCGGCTATCGGATCGACGATTGGACAGCTCACACGGCTCAGCCCCAACGATCTCCGGACGATGGTCGCTTGCGGGGCCGCCGGCGGCATCGCAGCCACGTTCAATGCTCCGATCGCCGGCGCGATGTTCTCCGTCGAGATCCTCATGGGCCGTTTTCAGACCGATTTTCTGCTGGTGCTGCTGACGTCGCTGAGTTCCGCCATGGTCGCCCGGCATTTCTTGGGCAACAACCCCGCCTTTCGCGCGCCTCCCTGGAACCTGGAGAGTCCGGCCGAATTGCCGCTTTACTTCCTGCTGGGTCTGCTGGCGGCACTGGCCGCCATTACCTATGTCAAGCTCCTGTACCGGACCGAGGACTGGTTCGCTGAGTGGGAGTTTCCTGACGCTTTCAAGCCCGCCGTCGGTGGTCTGTTTGTCGGGCTGATTCTGCGCTTCTACCCGCAAGTCTATGGCACCGGGTTTCGGGCCATCGAGTCGGCGATGTGGCAGCGCTTCTCGTTTGAGCTGCTGGTGGCGCTGTTTTTCATGGAGTTGATCGGCAACTGTGCCACGCTCGGCTCCGGCGGCTCCGGCGGAGTCTTTGCCCCGGGTCTGTACATGGGCGCCATGCTGGGCGGCGTCTTCGGCATGGTGGCGCACTGGGCCTTTCCAAACTGGACGGCGGGCCCGGGCGCTTACGCGATGGTGGGCATGGCCGCTTTCTTTGCGGCCGCCGCCAAAGCGCCGATGACGTCGATCCTGATTCTGTTCGAGATGACCAACGACTACCGGATCATGCTGCCGTTGATGACAGCCACGGTAGCCGGCGTCTACCTTTCCCACCGCCTGCTGCCGCACAGCATTTACACGCTGAAGCTCGCCAGGCGGGGAATTCGCTATCCGTATCTCGAGGAGGCCGAGCCGGCGGTGGAACGCCCGGCGCCCCTGCCGGGAACACCTCAGGCCTGACAACGCCGTCGGGGAACAGGTGCGACGCCATGGCAACGTGTATTCTGGAAATATTCCATGACCCCTGCCGAGATTCCGCCCATGCTGTCTCGAACGACGCCGCGGTTTCTGGCGTTTGTCTTCGCGCTCATGGTGGCCTTGTTTGTCGTGACGGGGTTTCTCACCGGAAAGTACCACCGCGAAAAGCACCGCCGCGCCGAGTTGCAGTATGAGGCGGGCCGGCGGCTGATGGCCGAGGGCCGGTACGAAGAAGCCATCGACCAATTCACCGTGGCCCTCGAGCTGTCGCGCGACAACCTCCAGTACCTTCAAGCGCTGGCGCTGGCTCTTGTCAGCGCCTCGCGCACCAGCGAGGCCGAGACCTACTTGTCGGAATTGATTCGCTCGGACCCCGCCAACGGCGTCGCCAACCTGATGCTCGCCCGCATCTATGCCGGCCGGGGCGCCACCGAAGAGGCCACGGGATACTACCAGCGGGCGATTTATGGGCTATGGCCCGACGATCCGTCGGGCCGGCGACTGGAAGTCCGCTTCGAGCTGGTGGAATATTTGCAGAAAGTCGGTGAAACTACGGAGATGGTGGCCGAGTTGCTCCGCCTCGTCGACGAAATGCCTCAGGATCCGGCGTTGCACAAACGCGCCGGCCGCTTATTCTTCGCCGCGGGTGCGTATGACCGTGCGGCCGAAGCGTTCCGGCGAGTCGTGGGAAGCCATCGCCGCGACGCCGAGGCGTGGGCGGCCCTCGGCGACGCGGAATTCGAACGGGGCGATTATGTGGCGGCCCGCGCCGCCTACCAGCAGGCGCTCCGATACCGTCCCGACGACCTGCAAAGTCGGACGCAGCTGGAACTGGTCGGGGAGGTGCTGGACCTCGACCCCACGCGGCGGGGGCTGGCGTCCTCGACCCGCCTGCGAAAAAGTCAAACCCTGGTGCAGCGTTCGCTCGCGGAACTTGACTTCTGCGTATCCGGCCGGCCGGACGCGCTGCCGAAGGACCTTCGGGACGCCGTTCAACGGGGCCGTCGCATCGCCGGACGAAGAATCCGGCAGCGGGCCACGACCGAGACCGTCGAATCCAACGTCGCCCTGGCTGAGGAGATCCGGACATTGGGACGGAGCGTCTGCGGGACGCCTCCGGTGCCGGACCGGGCCCTTGAGCTGGTGCTGAGCAAGCTCACCGGCTAAATGCATCTCTCCGCCCTCCGCACCCGCCTGCCGGCCAAAGCCCCCTTCCCCGGCCTCTCGATGAGCGAGGCGCAGCGATTCCTCCTGCTGTCCACCTTGATCGGGATCTTCGCCGGGCTCATGGTGGTCTGCTTCCACATGGCCATCGACTTCATCGGCTGGTACGCCGTCGGCACGCTGGCCGACATGACCAGCCTGGGCACCCTTCTGTCTCCGGCCCTCGGCGCCACCGTCGCGGCGTTCCTGGTGATGTTCGTCTTTCCCAGGGCCCGGGGCAGCGGGGTGAATCAGGCGAAGGCGGCGGTCTACATCTATGAGGGCTACGTGCCCTTCAGCACCGTGCTCGGCAAGTTTCTTGCCTGCTCGATCTCGATCGGCAGCGGCAACTCGCTCGGCCCCGAGGACCCCTCGCTGCAAATGGGCGCCGGAGTGGCGTCGCTGCTCGGCCGCGGATTTCGCCTGGCGCGCGACACGATGCGGATGATCGCCCCGGTCGGCGCCGCCGCCGGCATCGCCGCCGCCTTCAACGCGCCGATCACGGCCGTGCTGTTCGTCATGGAGGAGGTGGTGGCCGGCTGGCACACCGGCGTGCTCGGCTCCATCGTGCTCGCGGCGACCTCGGCGGTCGTCGTGAGCCGCTGGTTTCTCGGCGATGACCCCCTGTTCGCGGTGCCCGAGTTCCAGTTGAAAGATCCCATGGAACTGGTCGTCCACGCCCTCATCGGCGTCGCCGGCGGGTTGCTGGCGGTCGTCTTCATGAAGACGATCGCCTATCTCAAACACCGCGAAAAGCAACTCCCCCCTTGGAGCAAATACGTCCTGCCGGGAGCCGCCGGGCTGCTCGTCGGCGTGGCCGGGCTGTGGTTCCCCGAAGTCATGGGCGCCGGCTACGACGCCATCGACAGCGCCCTGCATAACCGCTACTCGTGGGACTGGCTGCTGGTGCTGGGACTGGTCAAGATCGTGGTCACGCTCCTGTGTTTCAGCGCCGGCACCCCCGGCGGCATGTTCGCGCCGACGCTGTTCGCCGGCGCCATGATCGGCGGCGCCCTGGGCTCGATTGCCCAGCAGCTTGAGTTGTTCCCTACCAGCACAACCGATGCGTACGTCCTTGTCGGGATGGGCACATTCTTCGCCGGAGTGTTCCGCGCCCCGATGACCTCCGTCTTCATGGTCTTCGAGGTCAGCGCCAGCTATGTGATCATCCTGCCGGTAATGGTCGCCAACACCTTCGCCTACGCGATCGCCCGCCGGTTTCAGCGCGTGCCCTTCTTCCAGATGCACGCCAGGGAAGAGGGGCTGGATTTGCCCTCGGTGGAGGCCGAGCGGGAAACGGCGCGGTTGCGGGTCGAAGACGCCATGCAGTCCCCGCACGCCGTGCTGGGACCGCGGACCAAGATCGCCACCGCGGTGAGCCTGATGCGGGAAGCCGGCGATTTCGTGCGGCTGGTCAAAACCGGCCACGGCGAGTGGTCATGGGTGCGGTTGGACGAGCTCGAGCGGGCACTCGTCGCGGGCTGCCGGCCCGACGCTTTCTTGGAGACGGTCATGGATCACGGCCCCGCGCCCAGGCTCTATCGAGACATCGCGCTCGACAACGCGCTGAAGCTCGTTGGCGGCCATCCGATGCTGCCGGTCGTGAGCCGCGCCAATGTGAATGAACTGGTGGGCACGCTCACCCTGGCCGACATTCACCGCGTCTACGGCATCACGAAACAGGACCTCCACACCGCCGCCAGGCTCTCAGGCGGCTAACGGGTGCTCCCGGCGCTCGAGGGGAAACGTGATCCGCCGGCCCGTCAAGTGCGACTCGTAGACGGCCATAGCCATCTCAATCGTCCACCGGGCGGTGCGGCCCCCGGCCGCCGGCTCGCGGTCGTGCTCGATCGCTTCGACCAGGTCCCGCAGCAGCAGATGGTTGGCCTCCAGCACAGTGCGCGGGAGCGTGCCTTCGGGAATCGGGAACCGCTTCCACTCCCCGCCGGTCCAGGAGACCGACTCGGTGTACAACACCTCAGGAGTATGGCTGGCGCGGATGGTCACGATGCCCTTGCTGCCGTAAATGTCCAGTCCCCAGCGCCGGCCCCCGGTTTCCGAGTTGCGCTTGGAGGCGAAATAGCCGGTGATGCCGTTCGGAAACGCGTACATGGCCGCAATGGCGTCCCCGGCGATCGGCCCCATGCCCTCCGGACCGTCGTGACGCACATCGGCGCGAGTCATCGCCCGCCCCCCGACCGTGACCCGGCCCGCGGCCCATTCCGGATCGCCGAGAAACCGCCGCAGAAGATCAAACGCGTGCGTCCCCAGCACCATGAGGTCCTCGCCGCCGGCGCGCCGGTCCTCCTTTCCGCGGGCCCGGAGTTCCTGGACGTCGCCGATGAACCCCCCGGCGATCTTTTCCTGCACCACGTCCAGGATGGGGCAGGTGCGCATGTTGTGGGCCACGACGATCTTCGTGCCCGCGCGGTCGCAGGCCGCGATGATGCGGTCGCACTCGGCCGGCGTGCGCGCCATCGGCTTCTCCATGAAGATGGAGGCGCCCGCTTCCGCGGCGGCCAGGGCCATCTCCAGGTGGCAGTCCACCCATCGCGGGGCGATCACCACGATGTCCGGCCGCTGCTCGCGCAGCATCTTCGCGTAATCGGCATAGGCGGCGGGGCTGCGAAGGCGTTCCTTGGCCGCTTTCAGACCTTCCGGGTGGTCGTCGGCGACGGCGACAATGTCAAAGCCGGGATAGGTGCGGGCGGCGACATCGAGGGCGTGCCCGTAGTTGCCGCGGCCCGTCCGGCCGATGACGGCGACACGGTACTTTCTGGCCACGGCGGTATTCTAGCATCATGATCCGGATGCTGTTTCTTCTGGCCCTGGCTTGGCCGGCGCTGCCGCTGCGGGCCGGCGAGTTGTTCGCGGATGATTTCTCCAAATTCCCGGCCGGATGGCTGTCCCAACCCGTTGGGCAGTTGAACGCCGCCATTCAGGAGTACCACTACCTGCCCCACCGCGGCGTGCCGCTTGGGCCGTGGGCCAACGCCATTATTCACCTGGACGCATGGGTCGTCAGCGACGAGGACGGGCGCTCGTACCTCGAGCAGCACTCGCTCAACACGCAGTCGCAGATCATGAACCCGATCATGATCACGGGGGACCCGGAGTGGTCCGACTACACCGTCGAGGTCAGCCTCAAGCCGCTGTCACTGGACGACATGGCCGGCGTCGTGTTCCGGTATCACACCAACCGGCACTATTACCTGTTCGCACTCACCGGCGGCAAGACTGCCCGGCTCGCCTTGCGCCTGCCGCTCGAAAAGAAATTTCGCGTGGCCGAGTGGAAGGAGCTGGCCACCGCCCCCTTTGATTACGACGTCACCCGGTATTACCGCCTGCGCGTGGAAAACAGCGGGCCCGACATCCGCGCTTCCGTTGACGGCAAACTGCTGCTGGAGGCCCGCGACGGCGAAATCCTCAAGGGCAAAGCCGGCCTGACGGCAAACATCCCGGCGCGGTTCCGGCAGTTCCGCGTGTCCGCCGGCGACGACATCGAGCGCGTCATCCGCCGGCGAATCGCCGGCCGGGAGGCCGAGCTCGAGCGCCTGCGCGCCCACAACCCCAAGCCGAAACTCTGGAAGAAGTTCGACACCCCGGGATTCGGCGCCGGACGCAACGTGCGCTTCGGCGACCTCAATGGCGACGGGCAGCTCGACATGCTCATCGCCCAGAACATCCCCCGCGTCCGCGGCGACGCCTTCGACCACATCAGTTGCCTGACGGCCGTCACCCTGGACGGCAAAGTGCTCTGGCAACTTGGCCGCCCGAACCCCCGCAACGGCCTGCTCACCAACGACACGCCGTTCCAGATCCACGACCTCGACGGCAACGGAACCGAGGAGGTCGTGCTGATCCGCGATTTCCAGTTGCAAATCCTGGAGGGCGCCACCGGCAAGCTGCTCCGTAAAGTCTGGGTGCCGGAAATCCCGCGGGAGATGAAAGAGCGGCCGTACAAATTGAACCATGGCGACTCCATCGCCTTCTTTGACCTCTCGGGCAAGGGGCGCCGCGAGGAAATCCTCATCAAGGACCGCTACCGCCATTTTTGGATCTACGACAAGAATCTCACCCTGCTCTGGCACGGCGAGGGTCAGACCGGTCACTATCCGTACCCGTTCGACGTCGATGGCGACGGCCGGGAGGAGATCCTGATCGGCTACGCGCTCTGGGGGCCGGAGGGCCGACAGATCTGGAGCCGTGACCGGGATTATCGCGACCACGCCGACGGCATCGTCATGGGCAATTTCAGCGCCGACCCGAACGCCGAACCGCGCGTCTACGCCTGCGGCAGCGATGAAGGCTACCTGATGTTCGACAAGAACGGCAACACCCTCAAGCACGTGCGCATCGGGCACGCGCAAAGCCCCAGCGTCGGCAAGTACCGCATGGACGTGCCCGGGCTCCAACTGCTGGCGATCAACTACTGGAAGAATCCCGGCATTCTGTCGCTGTTCGACGCCGACGGCAACCTTCTGCTGCAAGGCGAGCCGATTCACAGCGGAAGCCCGGTGCTGCCCGTGAACTGGCGCGGCGACGGCCAGGAGTTCGCAATGCTGTCCGGCAACGTCCGCGAAGGCGGCCTGATCGACGGCCACTTCCGCCGCGTGGTGATGTTTCCCGACGACGGCCATCCTGAGCTGGCCTTCTATGTCGCCGACCTCACCGGCGATCCCCGTGACGAAATCGTCCTCTGGGACACCGAACGCGTGTGGATCTACACGCAGGACCGGCCGTACGAGGGGCGCCGGATCTACGCGCCCGTCCGCAACCCCCACTACAACGAATCCAACTACCGCACGACGGTATCATGGCCCGGATGGAAAGACCTGCCGTAGCGGCAATTGCCGTCATACTGAGCTCTGGGCGAAGGAGAAGCGTCATGACGACCAACCTGCTATTACTGGCCATGTCTTTGGCGGCAGGCGCGGCCCTGGCGGCGCCGCTGGAGTGCGACCTGTCGGAATATCGCGAGCAACCCGGACTGAAGGCCGTTCTGGCGGACGGATCACTGGAAGTGACCTGGGATGGCGCCCCGCCTGAGCAGCTCCGCCTCCGTTTCGCAGTCGAGGAGTCCCAACCAGTCGTCAAGGAACTGGCAGTGAGGCGATCCGGCGGAGAATGGTCCGTCATCGGCCGCGATCTCATCCCCGAGTTCCGCGTCACCAGCGGCAGGCGGCGCATCTCCGAGCAGCAGCTCAGCCCGCTGCGCCGGCTCGGGCGCCCGATTACCCCCGAAATCATCGAGCGGGAGAAGTGGAACGTCTTCTGGGACGCGCCGCTCAACGTGCCGGGAGTCGAAGGAATTAACCCGGGGCTGCCACGGAAGCCGGAAGAAGTCCGCACCGCCGTCTCGACCTACCGCGTGACCGCGTGCGGAGTGAAAACCCGCGGTAGCCGCATCGAAGTCTCATTCCCCGGCCTGTCCCTGGGCATCTTTTCCGGCCGCTTGGTCTTTACGGTCTACAAAGGCACGAACCTCGTTCGCCAGGAGGCGATCGCCCGCACCGGCGAGCCCTCGGTGGCTTACAAGTACAACGCCGGGCTGAAGGGGTTCAAAATAACCCCGCAGACGCGCATCGTCTGGCAGGATACGGCCCGGGCCTCGCAGAAATACGAGTTTGGCGGCGCGCCGAACCGCGATCCGGTCGCGCTGCGCGCGCGCTACCGCCTCGCCGTGATTGAAACAGGAGGCGGCTCGATCGCGCTGTTCCCGCCGCCGCACAAGTTCTTCTTCGCCCGCGAGACCCAGGTGAACCTCGGTTACGTGTGGTACCGGAAGGATAGCCCCCACTCGTTCTCCGCCGGAGTACGGCACGCCGAACGTGAGGAGATGTTCCGGCCGTACGGCTTCTCCGGCGAGCTGTGGGAGAGGCGGGTGCGTCAGGCCCGGCGCTTCGCCCAGGGCAACTTCGCTCTCTACAACGCGCCTCCCGGCACATGGCAGCGGATGGCGGTCTATTACTACCCCACAGTCGGAGAGGCGAGTGCGGCCCGCGACGCCGTACTGCGCTTCACCCACGGGGACCAATACAAGCGGTTGCCCGGCTACCAGGTGGCGGTCAGCCACTTCCATACTCACTTCGCCGAGCAGTTGGCGGATGCCGGCACAGTTGATTTCCAGCCGCCGTGGATCCCCGCCTTCCGTCAACTGGGCATCAATATTGCGATGATGTCCGACTTCCACGGCGACGGCCACCCGAAGGACGATGGGCCCCTCCGCTTGCCCGAGCAGCGCATGTATTTCGAGGGTTGCCGGCGGCACTCGGACCGGGAGTTCCTGATCCTGCCCGGCGAGGAGCCGAACGCCTACTTGGGCGCGCACTATACCATGATCTTCCCGCGGCCGGTCTACTGGACCCAGGTCCGCCGGCCCGGCCAGCCGTTCCTCGAGAACCACCCGGATTACGGCCGCGTCTACCACGTCGGCTCGGTCGCCGACGAGCTCGAAATGCTCCACCGCGAAGGAGGCCTGGTTTGGCAGGCGCACCCCCGAACAAAGGGCTCTACCGGCTACCCGGACGCCATCCGCGAGACCGAGCAGTTCCACAGCGACCGCTACCTGGGCGGCGCGTTTCAGTCGCTCCCGGTGGATCTGTCTGAGCAAAGGATTTGCGAGGCGCGATGCTTCGGGGTGCTCGACGACATGAACAACTGGGCGGGGCCGAAATACCTCGTGGCTGAGGGCGACACCTACACCAAAGACCCGAGTGATGAGCTGTACGGCGAACTGGCGGTCAATTACATCAAGCTCGATCGGCTTCCAACGTTCGCTGAGGATTGGCGCCCGATCACCGAGGCGCTCAGGCGGGGCGACTTCTTCGTGACCACCGGCGAGGTGCTGTTCCGGCGCTACGCGATGGAAGGGGCCGGCGCAGACGCAGCGATGTGGGCCGAGATCGAATGGACCTTCCCGCTGGAGTTCGTCGAAGTCGTCTGGGGAGACGGCACGGCCACCGGCCGCCAGGCTGCGCCCGCAGTGGAGTTGCCTCCGTTCGGAAGCCACCGCTTCCGGATCCCGTTTGATGCGCGCGGCAAGAAGTGGGTGCGGCTGGCGGCATGGGACTCGGCGGGCAATGGCGCCTTCACGCAGCCGCTCCACTTGCCGTGAACCGGAGCCCGCCGCGGCTGTGCTAGATTCGTGAGGAACAAGAGCGTCCCATGAGGATTCTGGTTGCCGGGGGCGGCGAAGTCGCCTCCCAACTGGCGCGGCGCCTGAGCCGGGAGGGAAACGAAATTGTCATCGTCGAGCAGGACGCCGCCCGTTGTGCGCAACTGGAGGAGCGGCTGGACGCCAGGATCGTTCACGGCAGCGCGGCCAGCGTCCGGACGCTGCATCAAGCCGGCCTTCGGGATGCCGAAATGCTGATCGCCGTCACGAACTCCGACGAAGCCAACCTGCTGGCCTGCCTCATCGCCCAGACCGATGCCAGGGTTAAGGTGAAGGTGGCGCGGCTGCGCACTCACGAGGTCGAGCAATGGCGCCGGATCTGCCAGGAGTCCGGCCTCCGCATCGACCTCATCATCCATCCGGAGTCCGAAACGGTGGCCCGCATCCTTCCCGTGCTGCGGCTTCCGGGCGTCTCCGACATCATCGACTTCGCCGGCGGCCGGGTGAAGCTGTTCGGCACCAACGTCGAGCCGGGTCATTGGGCGGTGGGAAAGACCTTGATCGAGATCGCCCGCCTGGGCGCGCCCAAAAACGCGCTCGTGGCGATGATCTTCCGTGGACCGGAAGTCATCATTCCCCACGGTGAAGAGCGGATCCTGGCCGGCGACCACATCTACATCGTCACGCGACAGGAAGACCTTGAGGAGGTTTTCCACTTCCTCGGGCTGAGGCAGCTCCCGGCGCTGGACCGGGTCTTCATTCTTGGTGGAAAACAGATCGGCATACGGATTGCCGAGGAGCTGGAAAAACAAGACGTCAGCCTCAAGCTGTTCGAGCGCGATCCGCTACGATGCCGCAAGATCGCCGAGCTGCTCGAGCACACCGTGGTCGTCCACGGCGACGGCACCGACGCCGCCACTCTGATTGAAAGCAACATTCACGGCGTGAGCGCTTACCTGGCGCTCACCGATGACGATGAAGACAACCTCATCGCGGCCATCCTCGCCCGCCGGCTCGGCGCCCGAAAGGTCGTCGCACTGGTGAACCGGCTGAACTACCTGCCTATGGCCCAGCGGCTCGGAATCAACACCTCGGTAAGCCCGCGGCTGGCCACCGTGGACCGCATCCTGCGGTTCGTCCGCAAGGGTCAGGTCGTGTCGGTGACCTCGTTTCGGGAGGAGGAGGCCGAGGCTATCGAACTGGTGGCTTCACCAGGATCGCGCTATGTGGGCAAGAAGCTGAAGGACGTGCGGCTGCCGCGCGGCGCCATCGTGGGGGCCGTTGCGCGGCCCGACGGCGAGGTCATCGTCCCGCGTGGCCATTCCTCGATCGAGGCGGGCGACCAGGTGATCTTCTTCGCGCTGGAGAAGGTCGTGCCCGAGCTGGAGTCCGCGTTTCTCGCCGAAAAACGGAGAAGCCTCTGGTGATTCGGGTCGGGGGCGTTCTGCACATCACTGGGCTGTTCCTCATCGTGCTGGGAGCCGCCATGCTCCTCCCGCTGGCGGTGGCCGTCGCCGGCGAGGGAGAAGATCCCCGGCCGCTCGCTTACGCCGCCCTCGTCACTGGCCTCGTGGGACTCGCCTTGTTCCGGCTGCTGCCCCGGCCGCAGACCGAGCTTTCCGTGCGCGAGGGGGTGCTGTTGGTGGCCCTCATCTGGGCCGCGGTCTGCTGCTTCGGAGGCTTGCCCTTCCATTTCTCCCCCTACTTCACTTCTTTCACCGACGCCATCTTCGAAGCGACGTCGGGCTTCACCACGACCGGCGCCACGGTTCTCGAAGATGTCGAAGTGCTCCCCCGCGGCCTCCAGTTGTGGCGCTGTTTCACCCACTGGCTGGGCGGCATGGGCATCGTGCTCCTGGGTATCGCCATCCTCCCACTGCTCGGCACCGGCGGCATGCACATGTACCGGGCTGAGTTCTCGGGCGCAAAATCCGAGAAGCTGAAACCCCGGATCACGGAGACCGCGCTGGCGCTGTGGCGGATCTATGTCGCACTGACCATCGTGGAGTTGCTCGCCCTCCGCGGCGCCGGGATGGACACCTTCGAGGCCGCCTGCCACGCCTTCTCCACCCTGGGCACCGGCGGGTTCTCTTCCCGGACCGCCAGCATCGCGGGATTCGAAAACGCCCTGATCGAGTACATCATCATCATCTTCATGATCCTGGCCGGGATCAATTTCACCCTCCACTACCGCCTGTGGCGGGAGCGGCAAGTGCGCCGCTTCTTCACCGACGTCGAGATCCAGGGCTACCTCATGATCCTGTTCACGGTCAGTGCGGTTATCACCGTGAGTCTGGTTTGGCATTCGGGGTATCCCTGGCCCGAGGCGATTCGGGCGGCCTTGTTTCAGGCCGCCTCGATCGTCACCACCACCGGTTTCGTCAGCGACGACTATGAGCAGTGGCACCCGCTGTGCCAGCTGCTGTTGCTGTCGATGATGTTCGTCGGAGGGTGCACCGGCTCCACCGCCGGCGGGCTGAAGGTTTCCCGCTTCCTGCTCCTCCGCCAGGTGGTCCGGAGGCAGTTCCGGCGGATCGTCGAGCCGCGCGGCGTCTTCACCATCCGTCTTGGCGGGCAGGTGATCCCGGAAGCCACCGTGCAGGTTCTCTTGAATCTGCTCTATCTGGCGCTCGTCGTCTTCTTCGTCGCCTGCGTGATGCTGGCGGCGACGGGGGTCGACGTGCTGACCTCGATCGCCGCCGTGACCGCGTCAATGTTCAACATCGGCCCCGGCCTCGGCGCGGTGGGCCCGGCGGACAACTACGCCCATTTCACCCCCCTGGTGAAGTGGGTCTTGGCCGCTTGCATGGTATGCGGGCGGCTGGAGTTTTTCACCGCCCTGGTGATCTTCCTGCCCTCGTTCTGGCGCAAGTAAGCCCCGGCGACCGCAAACCCGCTCCGGCCGGACAATCAGGCGGGCATGCCTTGCAGGCCCAACAGCCGGGCGGCGTTCTCCCAGTAGACCTTGCGCAGGATGCCTTCCGGCAGACCCAGGCCATAGATCCGCCAGCGGCCCTGTGGGGGCTTCGGCGCCGGCGCGTAGTCAAAATATTCGTCTTCCGTTTCCAGGAAACGGTAGTAAATCTCGTACAGCTCGTCCTTGAAGACCTGCTGCGGGTACTGCTCGCCGTGCGGCACGGCATCGGTCCCGAACAGGATGCGGTCCTGGTGCTTCTCGAAGAACTTCCGGGCTGTTCGGGGCTGCCGGCCCAGCTCGCCGATGCGGGCGCCGAACTCGACGTACATGTTGGGGTATTTGTCCAGAGCCTCGGAGATGTAGCCGAGGTTCTCAGCGTTGCCCATGTGCAGCACGATGAAGGTTGTCTTGGGATGTTTGGCCAGCACGCGGAAGCGGGCCTCCTGAAGCTCCCGATCGGTGGGAAAGTCCTTGCCATGGAACGACCAGTCGGGGTGGGCGTTCAACTCTTCGAAGCGCTCGTTAAACCGGTCGATGGGAAGGAAGAAAGCCTCCGGGTCGGACGTGTGGATGGCCACCGGCATCTTCAGCGAGCCGGCGGTTTCCCACATCGGGTCGAAGCGCGGGTCGTCGACCTTGATGAGCGGGCCCTCGGTCACCTTCTCGCGAACCCCGAGCCCAAGAACCTTCAGGATCTTGAGCCCCTTCGCGCCGGCCTGGTGCGCCCGCTCGAGCTCGTCAGCCTGGAACTGGGCGTAGCCGGGGTCCGCAACCCGGTGGAAGTGCGGTTCCGTGAAGACCAGGAAACGGTCCGGATGCGGCTGCTGGAAGGTCCGGACCGATTGATCCAGCGCCTTGCCGTGGCCGCCGGTCAGGTTCACCATCATGCGCACGTTCTTGCGGTCCATCACCTGGAGCACTTCCGCGGGCGGCATGGGCACCTCAATGGTCTCCTCGACGTCATTGGACCAGGTCAGGTGCGTGTGGATGTCGATGACGGGGAAGCGGGCCCGCGGCACATGCGTCTGGGGTACGTGCAGCATGCTCTTGGGCTGGTACTCGCTCAGGAAGATGTCCTGCGGCCTTTCCGGTTCGGGCGCCGGCCGCGCGCAACCGGCCAATCCCATTAAGGTCGTTCCAGTAAGCCATTGACGGCGATTCCAATGCCTCGTGTCGTGAGTCCTCATCGCCAGCCATGATACCAGCGGCTGTGATCCAGGTCACAGCGGCCGTGTGGGCCCGCTGTTAGAATCTGGAAGTAATGCTGCGAATGATCTTCCTCATCCTCGCCCTTTGCCTGACTGCGGCCGCCCAGGAGTGCGTAGACTGCCACAAGAAAGTCACGCCGAACATCGTTTCCGACTGGCAATTAAGCAAGCACGCCCAGAATGCCATTGTCTGCTCCACCTGCCACGGCAGCGACCACAAAGCCGACAACGACGCCGACAAGGCGAAGATCCCGACGCCCCAGACCTGCGAGCCCTGCCATCCGGTGCAGGTGAAGCAGTTCAGCGCCGGCAAGCACGCCTTCGGCTGGGCTTCGATGAAGGCCATGCCGACGTTCCACTGGCAGGCGATGGCCATGACCGAGGGCATGAAAGGTTGCGGCGGCTGCCATAAAATCGGGCTGAAGACCGAGGAGGAGATCAAGGAACTCAAAAAACAGGGGGCCGGGTTCGGAACCGCCTCCTGCGACGCTTGCCACACACGGCACGTCTTCTCCAAAACCGAGGCGCAGCAGCCTCAGGCCTGCCAGACCTGCCACATGGGTTTCGACCACCCGCAGTGGGAGATGTACTCGTCTTCCAAGCACGGCGTGCGGTACTTGCTCAAACAGACCGGCACGCTCCCGGAGCAAGTCGCCGCCCCGACCTGCCAGACCTGCCACATGCAGGAGGGCAACCACGAGGTCCGAACCGCCTGGGGTTTTTTGGCTGTGCGCCTCCCCATGCCCGACGACAAGCAGTGGGCCGCCGACCGGGCAACTATCTTGAAAGGACTGGGCGTGCTGGACCCGGACGGCAAACCCACAGCGCGCCTCGAGGTCGTCAAGCAGGCCCAGGTCGCCCGCCTGACCCAGGAGGACTGGCAGAAGGAGCGCGACAAGATGCTGAAGACCTGCAATCAGTGCCACTCGCTCAACTTCGCCCGGGCCGAACTGGAGAAGGGCGACCAGATGATCAAAGAGGCCGATCGGCTGATGGCCGAGGCGATCGAAATTGTCGCCGGCCTTTACAAAGACGGAATCATCCCAAAGCCGGAGAGCTACGCTTACGCCTACCCGGACCTGCTGACCTTCCACGACGCGCCCACGCCGATCGAAACGACCCTGCACGAGATGCACCTGGAACACCGCATGCGGACCTTCCAGGGGACCTTCCACGCCAACCCCGACTACGCGCTCTGGTACGGCTGGGCGGCTATGAAGAAAGCTCTCACTGAGATCAAGCACATGGCCGAACAGATGCGCGCCCGGCACGCAAGCCGTTAGCGGCCGGCGAAGGCCTGCGCTATGTCGAGGGCTTGAAGTACAGGACCATCGCCGCGCCGGCGGCCGCCAGCAGGAATCCGACCCACAGCAAAGGGTGGGGTGCGCTTTTCGGCGGATGGGTGGCCATCGACACCAGCACATTCACCACCGGGGCCCCGGCAAACACCAGCGGCATGACGTGGAACGGAACTCCCCCCGCCTTGAAGGCATAGATGATGCAGATGGCGCCTGCGGCCCCCAATGCCCCGGCCAGGGTGGCGGCGCCGGTTCCGCCCGGCGTGAACCCCTTCAGCTCGCCTTCCCGAGCGAGCGAAACGGCGGGCGCCAGCACCCCGATGAGGAAGTACGCTGCACCCACGCACAGCAGAGCCCGCATCGGGTGCCCGAGTTGAATCTGCCCCTTATGCAGGGCAGGCCCGTACATCCCCCAGCAGACGACGGCGCCGGCCACAAACAGCATCCAAAGCATCAGCTCTCTCCTTGCAATCCCGCCCACTAGAATGAAATCCGCAGCCCGAGCTGAACCTGGCGCGACTCGGTGACCGTCGAGCGGATGCGCCCCAGCGAGGGCAGCGCCCGCTCACCCTGCCGCACGCCGGAGAAGGCTTGCAGGCTCGGCGAGCCGAAGTTCGCCCGGTTGAACAGGTTGAAGAATTCCGCCCGGAACTGAATCTCGCCCCCCTCCCCAAGCGCTTGGGGGCGAAACTTCTTCGACGCGGCCAAGTGAAAGATGCGAAGATTCGGCCCGATCAGCGCCCCTCGTCCGAGGTTGCCCAGGGTTCCCGCCGGCTGAAGCACGAACGCCGACGGATCGAAGTACCGGTCAGGGTTGCCCAGCACTGCATCCCGATGGGTCCGTCCCGGGGCCAGGCTCGGCCGGTCAAAGCCCATTCCAGGCGCCAGCGACGGCGACCACTGGGAGCGCGACAGGTTGCGCTGCACAAACACGGTCAACGGCTGGCCGCTCCGCACGTTGGCGATCCCCGCCACTTGCCAGCCCCCCAGCAGCAGGCGGCCGGCCCGGCTCCCGCCGTCACCCAGCGGCAACTCCCAAACGAAGTTCAGCATCCAGTTGTGCTTGGCGTGGAAGTCCGCCGGCCCTTTGTTGTAGGAAAAGCCGGGGAACTCTGGCATCGCCGACGTCGTGCCGTTGTTCGAGTCGGAAAAGAACGTGGAAGCCTGCGTGGTGTCAATGTTGCGGGAGAAAGTGTAAGAGGACTGGAAGCTGAGTCCTTGGCTCCACCGCTTGCGAAGCTCGAAGATCAGCGCGTTGTACCACGAGTTGCCATCGCTCTTTTTGAGCTCGATCGTCGAGAAGGCAGGGTTGAGCCGCGGCGCGTTGGGGGGGAAAAACAAGGTGCCGTCGGCGAGCCGCTCGGGCACGGCGATGTTGGCGTCGGTATTGCGCAGCATGTGGATGCCGCGTGCGCCCGCATAGCCCACCGTGAGCAGCGTTTGCGCGGGCAGACGCTTCTGCACGTTCAGGTTCCACACGTGCACGTTCGGGTTCTTCAGGTTCCACTCCACCGGCCGGATCGAATTCCCGATGCCGCGCTCAAACGGCGGTTGTGGGAAGGTCGGGTTGGGTATCACCACCCGCGGAGTAACCGGCGGGTTCGTCACCGTCACGATCAAGTTCTGCTGGTTGTTGGTGTTGAAGAACCAGCCGTAGCCGCCGCGCAACGCCAGAGCGCCATCGCCGAATACATCCCAGGCAAAACCGAACCGCGGCGAGATGTTCTTTTTGGTGGGATTGCGGTACAGTTGGCCCAGGACCGGTTCCGGGTCCGTGAGATTGCGGAGCGTGGAATCTCGGCCATAGATATCGCGCGGCGTGGTCGTGAACTCGTAACGCAGGCCAAGGTTCAGCGTCAACCGTGGCGACAGACGCCAGTCGTCCTGAAGGTAGAAGCCGAACAGCGTGAAGCGCCAGTAGCGGTCAAACTGCCCCTCCGGCGTCAGCCCGAGGAAGCGAAGAGGCCGGTTGGCCAAGAAGCTGTCCAGGTCGGCGAAGGCGAACACCCCGAGGCTGAACGTGGGGTTGACCATGTTGTCCTGATAGCGCTCGGCGACCCCGCCCAGCTTGAGCGTATGCGGGCCGCGAATCAGCGTCAGGCCGTCCTCGAAGCCGAAGACGTTCTGCACGAGGTTGACATCGACCGAGATCTGCGGGCCGAAGCGGGGAATGCCCCCGATGTCAATGTTGCCCATGCTGGCTCGGCCCGGAACAAATGGCGGCAGCGGACGGGATGTGTTGGCCTCGACGTCCTGGCCGATGTTGGTGCGACTGAACCCGGCGCGGACTGTGTTCAGGGTCAGCGGCGTCAACACGGCGCTGTATTCGGCTGTGACAAACTGGTTGCGCGACAGGAAGGACCGCGGGAATTGAGGGAAGTCCGTCGGCAGGCGCTGTTCGGCATCGTCGAAGGTGTAGCGGACGAACAATTGATGGCCCGGGTCGAAGATGTGATCGATGCGCCCTTGGGCAAAGTCTTGGTTGATGTTCTCATCGAAACCGAATGAGTAGGCGGCCAGCCCGCCCCCAAGATCAGGGCCGTTGGGCAACGGAAACTCCTCCAGGTATGGCCGGACGGCGGGATGAACCGGCCGGCCGCGGGCCTCCCGGTTGGGGACGATGGTGGACACAGTGCGGCCTTTGCCCTCGCGCAAACCCTCGTAACCGCCGAAGAAAAACGTCCGATTCCTGCGCACCGGCCCGCCCACGGTGGCGCCGTACTGCTGGCGCTTGAATTCCGGCTGCCGGGCGGGATCAAAGAAGTTGCGCGCGTCCATGTCATCGTTGCGGTGGAAGTAGAACAGGCTGCCGTGGAAGCTGTTGGCGCCGGATTTCGTCAGTACGTTGATCTGGCCCCCGAAGTTGCGCCCGAACTCGGCGCTGTACGCGTTGGTTTCCACGCGAAACTCCCGGATGGTCTCGGCCCCCAGCGCCGTCGAGGCCGCGCTGCCCGCCGGACCGTTCGTGAAGTCGTTCTGCGGCGTGCCGTCGATCAGATAGACGTTCGACCGCGGATCCTGGCCGTTGATGCTGGTGGCCAGACCATGGGCGACAATCGAGCCGCCGTCACGGTTCGGAAAAGCGACGACGCCGGGCTGAAGCAGGGTGAGGTCGGTGTAGTTGCGCCCGTTCAGTGGCAGCTCGCGAATCGCCTGTTCGCCGACCAAGTAGCTGAGTTCGGAGGTCCGCGTGTTGACCAGGGGCGAGTCAGCCGTCACGGTGACTTCAAAATCGACCGTCCCCAGCTCGAGGCTGAGGTTGACTTCGAGAGTCTCGGCAACCGTCAGCAGGATCCCATTCCGGGTCAGCGGGCGGAAGCCCTCGCGTTCGGCGCGGAGCGAGTAACTTCCCGCCGGCAGCACCGCCAGCGTGTAGCGGCCCCGCTCATCCGTAATAGCGCTGCGGCTGAGTCCGATCTCCGCCTGCCGGGCTGTGAGCCGCACTCCCGGCAGCGGAGCACCCGCCGGATCAACGACAACTCCGGTAATGACGCCCGCCGTCTGCGCACAGAGACAACCGGCGGTGAGTACAACCAGTATCCCACCCCTCATGAGCTTCTTAGCATTCTAAAACATTCCCTGTCCGGCCGGCTCGCCGGCCGGAGGACCAACCACGAAATACTCCCTCTCCCGAGCCGGACCGTCCGGAAGAGGAGACGGCGCGGGTGCGAAGTGGCAGTCGTCGCCGTCCAGCCTTCCGGCGCCCCACCTGTTCCTTACCGGGGATCTTCTCGGACTTGGGGGTTCCGGTGATCGCCGCCGATTCCGACCCGCAGGCGAACCTCACCGCGGCGTTTCTGCACGAAGACCAGTTGGAAGCTCTGTGGGATTCGCCGCAGCGGCAGAGTGTCTGTGGGGCCGCTGCTCCAGGGCATCGGCGGCGTTCGCAAGCCCTATGCAGAAAGGATCACTGAGGAGCTCGCCCTGCTTCCGGGAGACCTCGATCTCGCACCGTTCGAGAGTGACCCGGCTTCCCAGTGGAATCAGTGCCCGAGCGGCAACGAACGCGCCTTCCAGCTCCTGTCCGCATTCGGGCGCATTGCCCAGCGGTCCGCCAAAGACCATACGCCCGATCTCGTGCTGGTCGATCTCGGACCCAATCTCGGGGCCATTAACCGCGCGGCTAGACCCAAGGGTCCGAACTGTTGCAGAGCCCGAAGGTGGAAGGGCACGGTGGCGGGTTTCGTCTCAAAGCCTCATTCGCGCTATATTGGCCGCATGCTCAACCGCTTGGCGATTGTCCTCTTCCTCGTGGCCGGCGGCGGCTTACTGGCCGCCGATGACAAAGGCCACCTAAGCGCCGGCGCAGCCCGCATCGACATTACGCCGCCCGCCGATGCTGCGCTGCCCATGGCGGGATACGGCGGCCGCACCGAAGGCCACCAGGGCATCCACGATCCGCTTTTCGTTCGCGCCATCGCCCTCTCGGACGGATCGGCGCAGGCCGCCATCGTCACCTGGGATCTGATCGGGATTCCCCATCCGCTCTGGGAGCGGTATTCCGCCCGGATCGCCGAGACCACGGGCATCCCCCGCGAGCACATCCTGATGGCCGCCACCCACACCCACGGCGGGCCCGACATCCGCCGCCTGTCCGGGATGGCGCCGGAGACGCCCGGCGCCCGCTACATGGAGCAGCTCGAAAGGAAGACGATCGACGCCGTGCGCCAGGCGCAGGCGGCGCTGCGCCCGGCGCGCATCGGCTACGGAGCCGGCAAGGCCGGCGTCAACATCAACCGCCGCGCCCGGATGGCCGACGGCGACTGGTGGCTGGGCCTGAACCCTGACGGCCCTTCCGACAAAACCGTCGGCGTCGTCCGCCTCGAGACACCGGACGGCGAGCCCCTGGCGCTGCTCATCAACTACGCCGTCCACGGCACCGTACTCGGCGGCAAGAACCTTCAGATCACCGCGGACCTGCCCGGCGCCGTCTCCCGCTTCGTCGAGAAGCGCTTCGACGATCGGCTCGTCGCGCTGTTCACCGCCGGGGCTTCCGGCGACCAGGACCCAATCTACCGCGTCGGCACAAGCTTCGATGATGTCGCCGCCCTCGGCCGGATCCTCGGCGAGGAAGTACTCCGCGTGGCGAATGACATACGCACCTCGGCCGCCATGCGGATCCGCGGGGCGCAGAAGGTCGTCGCCTGTCCCGGCAAAAAGTCCCCGGACGGCCCTCGCCGCCGCCGAGACGGCAACTACACGTTTGTGGACGCCGACCCGGTCGATATTCGCCTGTCCGTTTTGCTGCTGAATCACATCGCCATTGCCGGCGTCTCCGGCGAGGTCCTCACCCTCATCGGCACGCGGCTGAAAGACGAATCCCCCTTCTCGCGAACTCTGTTCGTCACCCACGCCAACGGCTCCAGCGGCTACCTGCCAAACGACGCCGCCTATGACCAGATCAGTTACGAGATCGTCACCGCCAGGGTCCGCCGCGGCTGCGCCGAGAACGCCATCGTCAACGGGTTGCTCGAGATGATGGACGGACTCTGAGCTTCGGGGAATCCCTACCCCTCCTCCACCACGCGGAAACCGAGCAACGCGCTCAGGGTCTTGACCTGATTGTTGAAGTCGCCATACACCGTAACCCGGTGCCAGCCATAGTCCCAGCCATCAAGCAGCTTCCGGGCGTCCTTGACCTCGGCCGCCAGCTTCGTCCGGCAGGCGCGGTCCTCTTCGAGGTTGGCCACCGTGCGCGCCTGGTGCAGCACGACCAGCTTCCGGTCGGGGATCAGCTTCAGCGTTGTCGTGATCTCGCCGAGCGGCATCAATGACCGCACCGCCGCCCCCTTGCGGTCCTCCGAATGGCTGCGGATTTCATAAGGGTTGGCCGGGCCCCGCGGACCGTAGACCTTGTTTGGGGCGACGCAATGGGCGTAAATCACTTGGTTGGCCGAGGTGTCAATCACCGGGTCGGAGATGTAGCCCGGCCTCCCGGTCAAGTACACCATCATGAGCATCGTCGCCGCTGACATCAGGTCCGCTTCGCAGGCCCCGACCAGTCCGTCGTTATTGAGCTGGAAGAATCCCAGGCAAGGATACGCCGGCATCTTGCCGTCGTAGAAGAGCCGCAGGCAATCCACCGCAATCGCTTGCGCCTTATGCTCGCTCAACAAGCTCAGCATCGCCAGGTGCATCGCCGCCGACCGGCGGATCTCCGCGGCGTCCGGTTCCACGATCCGCTCGGCGGCGCCGCTCCAGGCCTCCGCCCACCGCTGGGCTTCCTCAGCGCCGGCCCGCTCGTAAGCCGCGTTGAGCTCCGCCGGAGCGACGCGCCGGATCGATAAGCCGAGCGTCTCCTTGTACACCTTCGGCGTCCGGCCCAGCTCACGCTCCGTCACATCCAGCAGCACCGAGGACTTCAGCTTGTTGATGCACTCGAACGCCTTGACCGCTTCCACCACGTCCTCGAACCGGCTCGAGGCCACCGCCGCCACCGGCATCCCTTTGCGGACCGCACTCGGATACAGCCCCAGCAGCCGGCCCGTGCCGCCGTACAGGTCGTCCACCAGCAATGTCGGCCGGCCGGAATAGGCGAACACCTCGCCGGCGTTTGACGGAATCCCAAGCAGGTACACGAGGTACCCGTCAACTCCTTCTTTGCCGTCCGCCAGCGGCCGCGCCTCCTCTTCGCTGATCGCCGTCGCTGGCAGAAACTCGATATTGGGGCAAGCTTGCCTCAGCCTCGCCGTGTAGGTGCGCTTCCGGCTCTCGTAGTCGTAGCCTTGGTACGGCCACCCCTGGCGCTCCGGCTTCGGGTGGGTGAATACGAGCCGCACTCTGGCCTTGGCGGAGGGCAGCAGCGACGCCGCCGCCGGGGCGGCGTCTAAACCTCGCAGCAGCCGCGGGCAAGCGCCCACGGCGCAGCAGCCCGCCAAAAACCGGCGCCGACTGACCGGGAAGAGAGTAGACGGTCGAATCATAATCGTGCCTCCAGGGTTAACATACCCGAAACTCCGTATTCGCGCCAGGCTCCCGGCCGCCCGCCAAGCTGATCCACTGCTGGTCAAAGACGCAAAGGCCGCAACGAGCTCATCTGCTCCTGCGCGTAGGCCGGCCACCGGCGCCGCAGGGTGGATCTGGGTGCCGAAACCGGCCGTTCCTTCCGCCGCTACCGCCGGACGCTGCCGGAGCCGATCAACATCGACGACCCCTCCGGCCAAGAGCTCTGGCGCGCGAACACCGGCGGCGCCATCGTCGCGCCTTCCATCACCTGCCTCCGCCGCGGCCGGCAGGACGTCACCATCGCCTCCGGCAGCGCGATTTTCCCATTCGGCCCTTCGCCGGCCGGCCACAACTCACACCTCGGAAGTTCTCGTGCGGCGGGCCGCCGGGCTCGCCACGACAACGTTCGAGCCGTCGCCCGGAGCCGGCCGCCGGTAGAGTCGAGCACGGGCGCATGCTGGCCCGTATGCCGTCCCGTCTCTCATCCCGTCACATCGTGATCCGCTTCATGTCCCCCATCAGGCGGTGGACGATCAGCAACGCCGCCAGGTGGAAACCGCCAAAGCCGAGGATTACCGGGGTGTAACCGAAGTGCTCGACGATGTAGCCCGGAATGATGGCGGAGAACAGGAACCCACCGAGGCCGCCGAGCGTCCCCCCGATGCCGGTCACCGAAGCTACCGCCTTTTTCGGGAAGGTATCCGAGACGGTGGTGAACAGGTTGGCCGACCAGCCCTGGTGCGAGGACGTGGCCAGACTGATCAGGGCGATCGCGAGAATCGGACTGGGGGCCAGCGCGGTCATCGCGGCCACCGGCATACAGCAGGCGAACACCGCCATGGCCGTCTTGCGGGCCCGGCCGACCGGCCAGCCGCGCCGCATCAAGAAGCCGGGGAGCCACCCGCCGCCAACGCTGCCCACGTCGGCCATTAGGTAAATCACCGGCAGCGTCCAGCCGATCGCCTTCAGGTCAAATCCCCGAACGTCGTACAGGTAAGGCGGCAGCCAGAACAAATAAAACCACCACACCGGGTCGGTGAGAAACTTGGCCAGCGCGAAGCCCCAGGTCTGCCGGTAGGCAAGGGCTTGGCCCCAGGTAATCCTGGTTTCTTCGGCGTCTTCGGCCAAGTCCTGCTGAATGTAGGCCGGTTCGGCCGGGTTGACTTTCGGGTGGCGCTCCGGAAGGTGGTATGTCCAAAGCCAGAAGACGAGCCATACGAAGCCGAGCAAGGCAGTGATGAGGAAGCAGGCGCGCCAACCGAACATCTCCATCATCCAGACGATGAGCGGCGGGCCGATCATCGAGGCGACGTTGGTGCCGGCATTGAAGATGCCGGTGGCGAAGGCCCGGTCCTTTTTGGGGAACCACTCGGCTACGGACTTGATGGCTGAGGGGAAGTTCCCCGATTCGCCCAGCCCCAGCATGCCCCGCCAGAAACCGAGGCTGAACGGCGACCGGGCGAAGGCATGCAAGGCGGCGGCGATCGACCACCAAGTGATGGCGATGGCGTAACCGGCGCGCGTCCCCACGAAGTCGATGAAGCGGCCCATGAAGACATAGCCGACCGTGTAGGCCCCCTGGAAGGCGCCGTTGATGTAGCCGTACATCTGATCGGTGATGTGCATCTCCTCGCGGATAACCGGGATGAGCACCGACAAGACAATGCGGTCCAGGTAGTTGATGGTCGTGGCGAAAAACAGCAAGGCCAGCATCCACCACCGAATGCGACTGGGACGTTCGGGCGGCACTCCGCGATTATAGTAGATAGGCTCATGTGGCTCGTCTTCTCCGATCTGGACGGCACGCTTCTGGATGCCGAGACCTATTCGTTCGAGCCGGCGCGGCCGGCCCTCGAGCGGCTGCGGCGCAAGCGAATCCCGCTGATCCTAACGACCAGCAAGACGCGGGCGGAGGTCGAGGTGTGGCGCCGGCGCTTGCAAAACCGGGATCCGTTCATCGTCGAGAACGGCGGGGCGGCGTTCGTTCCCCGCGGATACTTTCCGCTGGTGCCGCCGGGCTCGGCCGTGCGGGGAGAATACGACGCCATCGAATTTGGGGATCCCTACGACAGCCTGATCCAGACCCTGCTGGCGGCGGCGGAAGAGGCGCGGTGCCCGATCCGCGCCTTTCACCAGATGAGCGTCCGGGAGGTGAGCGCACGCTGCGGCCTCCCGCTGGAGGAGGCCGCGCGGGCAAAGCAGCGCGAGTACGACGAGGTGTTCGAGGTGCTGGACGGCGAGCGGGCGGACCCACTGCTGCGGGCCATTGCGCGGCGCGGCAAGCGCTGGACGCGCGGCGGCCGCTTCTATCACATCACCGGCCGCAACGACAAGGCGATGGCAGTGGCGGCGCTGAGCAGCCTGTATGCACAGACAGCCGGCGAGGTGTGGACGGTGGGCCTGGGCGACGGGATGAATGATGCGCCCCTCCTCAACGCCGTTCAAGTGCCGGTCGTCATCCGATCCGGGAGCTCCGCGGAGCTCGAGGCCGCCGTTTCCGGCGGCCGGCTCACCCGGCAGCCGGGCCCCGAGGGCTGGAACGAGGCAATCCTAGAGGTGATCCCAGAGTGACTTTTCCGTCTCGCCCGACGGCGGCGGCGCCTCCCCCTGGAAACGGCGCTGGACCGCCGAGCTCGCACCCACGCCCACGGCAATGCTGGCGGCCAGTACCGCGCCGCCCACCAGAATGACGAAGGCGGCCAGGAAGACGCTGCGGGCGAAGTCGAGATGGTCGGCGGCCACCACCACCGCCACGAACATGATCACGATGCGCACCGCGGCGCAGATTCGGCGCGGCGAGGGCAGCCCTTCATTCGAGGCCCAGATCAGCGCGCTGCGGCTCAAGTACTGCGCCAGCCACGCCCCCACCAGCAGGATGGCGCCGGCAGTCACGAGCTTCGGCATCAGGAAGACCACCCCCTGGATCATCCTCGACGTCAGGTCAGTGGCGAAGACGCTGAGGCCCGTCAGAAAGCCGATGCCGAGGATTATCCAATACACGGCGCCGGACACCAGCCGGGTGGTGCGCACCCGGCCGGAGCGTCCCAGCATGTTGGAAATGCCGCTTTGGTGCAGAAAGCGGTCCAGCCCTGTGCCTTTGAAGATCCGGTTCAGCACCCAGCGCACCAGCACGGCAAGCAAGTAGGCGGCTAACAGGATCGCGATACAGGCCAACAGCGGCGGCAAGTAGGTCTGGAGTGTCTGGGAGAGATGGTCGAGCGCCGCTCTCAGAATTCCTTCCAGTGTAGTAACCATGGCTCACACCTCCTATTGCGGCACCGCCGGCTGTGCTTCGACCTTTCGTTGGCGCGCAAGGCCGGCGTCCCAGCGGGAGATCAGGTGCGGTTTCAACTCCTCAAAGCAGACACACAGGTGCTCGATCTTCTCTTCCACCTGGTCTGCGGAAAGCTCCCGGGTCGCGATGACAAAAGACGCCACCCGGGCCAGGTACAGCGGGGTGAGAGAGCGCAGCAGGTGGCCCCGTTCGACGGGGAAGCTCCGATAGGCGCATGCGAATTCGATGACAATCTTGGCCCACAACTCATCCGGGATATGGAACGAGCCGCTGTCGGTGGCGGCCAGCCGCGCCCGATCGCAGACCTCGGCCAGGGTTTCCGGAGCCAGCGCCATCGCCCAGATCTCACGCAGGTCCTCCGCTCCACGGCGGAAGGCGTTGAGCATGCGGTCGGTGTTGACCTGGATGGGGTCGAGACCGACGTCGAAGCGGAACCCGAACACCTCGACCGGCCGGCTGCCGGAACGCTCCCGCCACACCTGCTGATACTCCTCCATCAGAGTGAAGACGCTGCCGACGACCTGCTGCAACATCGCGCTGAGGTCGGCCGCCGGGTCCTTCGCGTCATGCAGCTTGGCGCCAAGAAAGCTCTGACATACGCGGAACCCTTCGGCCAGCGCAATCGTGGTCATCCAAATGTCGATGCCGTAGCGCGCCACGTCGGTCTCCCAATCTTGCCGCTCCAGATAGCGCGAGAATAACCGGGCCGACACGCCGAACTCGCCGCCGATGGGCTGACGGACGCGGTAGCCGTACAGCGCTCGCGTCAGTGGATAGACGATGCTGTTGGTAATCGTGCCGTCATACTTGTGGCGATGGTAGTAGGGCGCCACGAAGTCATAGTCGGCCTCGATAATGGGGCGCAGCAGCAGGTCGAACCATTCGGGCGTGATCGAGCGCAAGTCCGAATCGACCACCGCGCACGCCTTCGCCCCGAGCGTTCTGGCAAGCCGAAAAATGAGGCGAAAGGCGCTTCCCTTGCCGGGGATGCCATGGTAGGGAAACGACAGGCGGTGCACCGGCAGCAGCGGCGTGGATAGCATTAACAGATGGGGCGCCTCCAAATGGGCCGAGAGCACGGCCTCGCGCGTGCCGTCCTTGGAGCCGCCGTCGGAGTTGACGATCACCGAGCGCAACTGGGGGAAGTGCTTGGCCAGGCCGGCTTGCGCCGCCCGCACTACATGAGTGATGGTGCGGGCGTTGTTGTAACTGGGAATGCCGACGACGATGTCGGCGCAGCCGATCTGATCGGCCGCCGTCGCCGCTTCGGGAGGCAAAGAGTCTTTCCGCATGCTCCCTCGCCGGCGCTTACACCGCTGCGCCGGCCGGCTTCCGAGCGTCCTTTTCCACCGCCTCGAGCAGGCGCTCGAAGAACTCCGGGATCGCCGCCACGACGCGGTTCCAGTTCGGGATTAACGGCAGGCCGAGCGGGTCCTGGCAAAACTCGGCGACCGCCTCCTTGAGGCTTTGGGCGAAAGTGGCCACGGCCACCTCCTCGGCATGGCGATCGAATTTCAGCCCGTTCAGCATCGCGTCGGCGTAGTAACGGTTAATCGTGTCCTCCGCCATGCGGACGTAGCGGACCTGGAGAACGCGGAAGTGCCCCTCGGTGAAGACCACGCCTTCGCCGGCCAGGGTCCGGAACAGCGACTTGGCGACATCGCGCGCCATCCGGCGCAGTCCCTTGGCCGGGTCGTCCGCCGACAGAACCTGGTGCTTGTGTTCGTAATTGTCAGCCAGGTCCACTTGACAGATGCGCGCGCTGGCGCAGTTGCGGTGCACCTCGGCGAGCACGCCCACCTCGAGGCCCCAGTCGCCTGGGATGCGGTTGACACGGGCGAGGTTGGAGCGCATGGCGAATTCGCCGGCCAGCGGGTAGCGAAAGCTGTCCAGGAAACGCAGAAACGGATTGCCGGGCGCCAGGCTCTCCATGGCCCGAAGCAGAGGGGTGACGAACAAGCGAGTGACGCGGCCGTGCATCCGGTCGGTGAGGCGGGCATAGTAACCCTTGCAGAACTCAAAACCCAGGTTGGGATTCGCCACCGGGTAGCAGAGCCGCGCCAACAGCTCCCGGTCATAGCTGAGTATGTCGCAATCGTGCAGAGCGATGGTGTCGCACTCGCCCTGGGCTAACAGGTACCCGAACGCCATCCAGCAGGAGCGCCCCTTGCCGTCGGGCCCCGCTGAAAGGCCGTTCTCCTCCAGCAGCCGGAACAGACGCTGGATCCGTTCGCCATCGATCCAGACGAAGGTAACCGGGATCGGGAAATCCTGGAAGAAGCGCCGGGCCTTGTGGTATTCGTTTTCCGTGGCCTGGCCCAAAGTCACCACGACCTCGTGGAGGTAGCGGACCTTGGCAATCTCGCTGACGATGCGCCGCATCGAGGGCGTCTCGAATTCCGAGTACAGCGCCGGAAGCACCAGGCCGATCGGGTTAACCCCGGAGAACTTCTCCAACTCCGCTTCGATTCTCGCCGCGCCTTCGCTGCGCAGCCGGTGTAGCGTGGTCACGACTCCGGTCTGATAAAAATCCGCCATGGCGCACCTCCCTTACAGCTTACGCTGATTGGAAGATGAGTGCATGCCGGCTACGAGGTTGCCGGGCCTTTTCCCCGGCTGAGTTCACCAGCCGCCCGGTAGAGACGATCCCTGATGCCGGCCCAGTCAGGGCCTTCCGGCGGCGCCTCGACGGCAATCCAGTCCCAGCCTTCGCAGTCCAAGTCGTGGAGCGTGCTGTACAACCGGGCGGCGTAGGCCCGGGCGTCCTCAGGCATCGGGACGGACTTGGCGGCGGAGGCGGGCTGGCGTATCCAGAGGTAGGCGCCCCGGCCCCCGACAGGCAGCGCTCCGTTTCTCACCAGCACCAGCGGCGTCACCGGGGCGTAGTGTTTGGGGTGCATGCCGGGAGAAGGATGGGCGCCCTCCACGGGTCCCGCTGGGACGATCGGGCCGACTAAGCTTTCGATTTCGGGTTGGCTGATCACGCCGGGCCGCAGGAGCGAAGGCGGGGCCGTCGCCAGTGAGAGCACTGTAGACTCGATGCCCACCGGGGTCGAGCCGGCATCGAGGATGAAGTCGACCTGCTCGCGCAAGCGTCCCCCCACGTGTTCAGCCTGGGTCGGAGACAGCCGCGCGAACGGATTCGCGCTCGGGGCGGCGATCGGGACGCCGGCGGCCCGGATCAGCTCCAGGGCCACAGCGTGGGCCGGCATTCGTACGCCGACAGTGGGCAGCCCCGCTGTCGCCTCCTCGGGCACGCGCCGGTGCTTCGGCAGCACCAGGGTCAGCGGGCCCGGCCAAAAGCGGGCGGTGAGCCGGTCCGCCGCCGCCGGCCAGGCGGTCACCAGTTCGCGCGCCTGATCGACCGAGGCGACGTGTACGATCAAGGGGCTGGTGGGCGGCCTCGCCTTGACCTCGTAGATCCTGCGGACCGCACTCCGGTCGAACACATTGGCCCCCAACCCGTAGACCGTCTCGGTGGGAAAGGCCACCAGGCCGCCGCGGCGGATGCACTCGGCAGCCTCGCGGATGGCCTCTGGGCTCGGAGTCGGCACGGCTAATCCGCCTGGTCGTCGGCGCCGAAGGTCTTGCCTGTCTTCCGCCACACCAGGTAAGCGTGAATGAGCCGATCCAGGTCGCCGTCCAGCACGCCATCGACGTCGCCCACGGCCAGCTTCGTGCGAAGGTCCTTCACCAGCCGGTACGGGGCCAACACGTAGCTGCGGATCTGGCTGCCGAAGTTGATGTCCGCCTTGGAGGCTTCAATCTTCTCTTCCTCGGCCCGCCGCTTGGCCAGCTCGAACTCGTACAGCCGGGCCTTGAGCTGCTTCATCGCGCTGGCGCGGTTCTTGTGCTGGGAGCGCTCGTTCTGGCACTGCACCACGATGCCGGTAGGGAGGTGGGTGATCCGGATCGCCGAATCGGTGCGGTTGACGTGCTGGCCGCCGGCGCCGCTGGCGCGAAAGGTGTCAATCCGCAGATCCTCGGGGCGGATGGTGACGGCGATCTCCTCGTCCACCTGCGGGTAGACGAAAACCGACGCGAACGACGTATGCCGCCGCGCGTTCGCGTCGAACGGCGAGATCCGAACTAGGCGGTGGACGCCGACCTCGGACTGGAGCAGGCCGTAGGCGCCTTCGCCGTTGACCTCGAAGGTCACCGACTTGATGCCGGCCGCTTCGCCGTCCAAGCGGTCGGTGATCACCGTGTCGAAGCCCCGCCGCTCGGCCCACCGCAGATACATCCGGAGCAGCATCTCGGCCCAATCCTGGCTCTCCGTGCCGCCCGCGCCGGGATGGATGGTGACGATGGCGCTGAGCATGTCGTGGTCGCCCGACAGCAGCATGCTGGTTTCAAGCTGCTCCAGGCGCTCGGAGAAAGCAGGAAGCTGGCGGGCGATGTCGCCGAGAACGTCCTCGCCCTCCCGGGCCAGCTCGAACAGCGTGTCCAGATCCGAAGCCAGTGCGTCTACTTCCCGGTCCTCCGACAGCGCCCGCTCCAGGCGCTTGCGCTCCTGCATGAGCTGCTGGCTCTCGGCAGGGTGATTCCAGAAGTCCGGCGAAGCCATCTTCTGTTCAAGTTGTTCCAGTTGGATCTTCTTGGCGGGAGCGTCAAAGATAGCTCCGCACAGCTTCAGCTTGCTGGCGGAGCGGCAGGTACTCGCGTTCGAGTTCCTCTAAGGTCATACCTTCAGTCTATCAAAGTCGATCAAAACCCCTTGTTTGCCCGTATTGTAAGCCTGCGTGCGGCCGAGCAGGGCGCGGCGGCCGTGCGCCTCGTGAATGTGTCCGCAGAAGAACAGCACCGGCTCGTGCCGCTCGATGAACTCGCGCACGGCGTGGCTGCCCGCATGATCGCTGCGCCCCATCCGGTCCAGCTCGGTCCCCCAGGGCGGACTGTGGCAGATAAGCACTAAGGAATTGAGGGCGGAAAAGGGGGCCAGCCGCCGCGCCATTTCCTCTTCGGGGTACTCGCCGGGGGTATGGAAGGGCGTGGGCGTGGAGTAGCCCAAGCCGGCCATGTGATATCCGCCTGCGTCGAAGGCCCGGCCGTGGAATGGGTTCAACCCGTAGCCAAGACACAAGTGCTCAATGTGCTGTTCGGACTCATGATTGCCCGGCAGCACATAAACCCGATTGCCCCGGAGCGCCAGCACCTCACCGATCGCGTCGAGTCCCCGCCCCCAGTTCGACAGGTCGCCGGCCGCGAAGTAATAATCGGCCTCGATCTCCATCAGGCGGCGCAAGGCCCCCAAGTCACCGTGGATGTCGGAAAAAACCAGGATCCTCAATACCCGCCATCATAGCGCCGAACCAGCCTCCGGGCGCAGAACCCCTCCCCGCAATCCTTCGTGCCCTTTCTGCGCCGGTGCTGAAAGGCCGCGCTACTTGTTTTGTATCAGCAGTTGGTCGATGCCGGCGTCGTGCGCAGGAACCGACTGCAGCGGAGTGGCGCCGTTGCCGGCTGTGCCGACAAGCACCAGAGTGGGCGATGCCGCTTTCCTGGCCAGCTCGGCGCAGCCGATGATCGCCGTAACTTCCTGCGCCTCAAAGGCTACGTCCAGGTCAGCAAGGCCGTCCCTCGTCAGATAGTCCACCTCAACCCCGTCGACCACCGCGCACCGGTCCGCCCCGAGGTCGGTGTCCGGGTTGCCCCGGTCGGAAATGGACCAGTTCCGTGGGGGACCGGTGCAGTCGCTGGTCGGCTCACCGCCGGCGTCCGCCACGCAGAGCTTCAGCGAGTAAACATCGATCTGGGTCACGTCGAGATTCGCGTCCCCGAACACCGTCACCGGCAATACCCCTTTCTTCCTGCAGTTGTACGCGTTCGGGTCCGAGCAGAACTTGATGTCGATCCGGGCCTCGAGCGTTCCCCCGCAAACCTGCCGGACCGCGTTGCCCAACAGCCGGCGGTAGCCGGCCTGCGTGTTGTCCAACAAAGCAGCGGGAAACGAGTTGAATCCCACGACGTTGCCGTTCGCATTAATCGCCAGCACGGCACGCCCGTTCATGTAGGAGGCGCACAGAGCCGCGCCCGGCGACAGGTTGACGTAGTTGGCGAACGTGGAGATTGCGGGGGCTGTAACGCCCGCCATCATGTCGGCGCAGGCCTGAGGCGTCGTCGCTGCGCCCGCGATGTCGACGGCTCCGGCCGGAGCATTCGGCCCTTGGACTGGCTGAAACGGGCTGAGCCCGGTTTGAAAGATCGGCGCGTCAAAGCCGATCGTGGTGGAATAGCCGAAAGAGGCCAGCACGACCCCGCCCCCGCCCAATGCGTAATCGGCCAGCGGCTGCGATGGGGAAAGAACGGAGCCGCATTTGTTATCCGTCATCGCGATCACGCAATCAAACTGCTGGGCGAGTTGTTCGGCAGTCGGAGGCGCGGCGTCGGCGTCAATCAGCGTCACCGAGCCGAACCTCCCGTCCGCCACCAGCGTGTTGACGGTGTTCTCGGCGCCGAAATTCCCGGTGAGGTTCGTGCAGTAGGCGAGCACGCCGACCCGGGGCCCACTGTTGGCCAACACCAAGGATTGACTGACGACCGGACTCGGACCGCCGGCGGCGTCCGGCGGCGTGCCGGTATTTTCAGGCCCCGCTTGCGGCCGGCCGATCGAAGCGGCGGCGAGCAGCAATGCGAGCGGCATTATTCGCTTACGGGATCGAAAATGGACTCGCGATTTCAAAACCGTTCCTCCTTTCTTGCACACGGATTCTGATAGACATAGCCGACTACTGCTGTTCACCGGCGTTCCCAGCCTGGGAATGAGCCGCGAAACGCCTTCAGGACAGAATATGACCGAAGTATACATTTGTCAACAGGATCCCCCAAATTTTCGTTCAGTTCGCCGCCATTTCGCTAAATCCCCAGCCCGAGTTTGCCCGCCCGCGGCGCCGCACCGACTCCGGCGCTGAGATGCTAGACTGAGTCGAATTGGCTTGTCAATTCTTCTAAAGAGTCGCGGGACTGGCGGACCGCATACGGCGCCGCCCGCAGCGGGCCGGTGGCGTTTACACCGGCGGCTGTACGATTGGGTGCTGCACTGGGCCGAGACTCCGTACGCGGCGTGGGCGCTGTTCCTGCTGGCCTTTGCCGAGTCGAGCTTCTTCCCGGTCCCCCCGGACGTGCTGCTGATCGCGCTGGTGCTGGGGGCGCCGGCCGCCTGGGCGCGCTTCGCCGCCCTCTGCACAGCCGCCAGCGTGGCCGGCGGTGCAGCCGGCTACGGGATCGGCAGGTTTCTGATGGACACAGTGGGGATGCGGATCATCGACTTCTACCACGCCCAGGCGTATTACGAGCAGGTCCAACAGTGGTACCACCGGTACGACTTCTGGATCGTGTTCGCCGCCGCCTTCACGCCCATTCCTTATAAGGTCTTCACCATCGCCTCCGGCGCCTTTCACATGAACTTGGCTGCCTTCTGCGCCGTCTCGCTGGTCGGGCGGGGCGCCCGCTTCTTTCTGGTGTCGGGCTTGTTGCGGCTGGCGGGCCCGCCCATGAAGCGGTTCATCGACCGGTACTTCGATCTGCTGGCGATTCTTTTTGTCGCGCTGCTGATCGGCGGGTTCGCCTTGGTGCGCTATCTCCGCTAGGAGACCGAGTGCCGAGGATGCCGGCCGCGCAAGCCCAAACTTACGCCCGCGCCGGCCGTCAGTGACCGTCGGCCCGGCGCGGCGTAAGCTTCCGCCGGCGTCCCCTGCGTCTTCAAGCGCGCGCGGGCGGCGCTCCCGGCAGCTCGGCGCCGCGGATGATTTGCATGGCGGCGGCGACGAAACCGCCGGCGTCACTGAGGTTCGAAGGAATGATCAGCGTGTTGCCGGTTTTGGCGAGGTTGCCGAACTGCTCGATGTAATGCTCGGCAACGCGAAGGTTGACGGCTTCGAGCCCGCCCGGATCCCGGATCGCAGCGGCGATGCGGCGGATTCCTTCGGCGGTGGCGTCCGCCACGGTCAGGATGGCGGCGGCCTGGCCCTCAGCCTCGTTGATCTGCTGCTGCTTTCTGGCTTCCGAGGCCTTGATGACGCGCTGCTTTTCGCCCTCGGCCGTATTGATGGCGGAGTCGCGCTGGCCTTCCGAGCTCAGGATCATGGCGCGTTTCTCCCGCTCGGCGCGCATCTGCTTCTCCATCGCATTGAGCACGTCGCGCGGCGGCGTGATGTTCCTGATCTCGTAGCGGAGCACCTTGACGCCCCAAGGCTCGGAGGCTTTGTCCAACTCGGTGACCACGGCCGTGTTGATGTTGGCGCGCTCCTCGAAGGTCTTATCCAGGTCGATCTTGCCGATTTCGCTGCGCAGCGTCGTCTGGGCCAGTTGGGTGATGGCAAAGACGTAGTTCGAAATCCCGTAGGCGGCCCGCTCGGGGTTGAGCACCTTGAGGTAGAGCACGCCGTCCACGCCCACCTGCACGTTGTCGCGGGTGATGCAGACCTGCTCGGGAATATCGACCGCCTCCTCCTTCAGCGACAGCCGGTAGCGGACCACATCGATAAACGGCGTCAGTACGTGGAAGCCCGCCTGGAGCGTGCCGTAGTATTTCCCCAGCCGCTCAACCACATACGCGCTTTGCTGGGGTACCACGATCGCCGTTTTCGCCAGCACGATCAGCGCAAAAACAACCAGCACCACCAGAGCTATCAAAGTGCCTGTCACGTTCATGTCCATTTCTTCCTCCCGGAGTTTGAACTCTCAGGGGCGGATCCACAGCGTCAGCCCCTGAACGCGCTCGACGCGGCAGCGCTGCGATCGGGTGATCACCGTCTCACCGGCGTTGCGCGCATTCCACACTGAGCCGCGCAGCTCGGCCTTGCCGATGCCGTTGACGGCTATGTCTTCCATCGCCACGACTGTTTCGCCGACCAACTGGTCGACCTCTTCCTCGGGCGAGCGGCCGAAGCGCACCCGCAGAGGCTTACGCAACAGGAGCAGGCTGCCCAGGGAGAACGCCAGAAACAACAGCAACTGGGACGGCAGAGACATCCCGACCCCGGTCGCCTCCAGCAGGCCGACCGCGATCGCCCCGAGGCCGAAAAACAACTGGAACAGGGCCCCGGGCGTGAGGAATTCAGCCAGCAACAGCAAGATCCCGAGAACGAACCACATCCACCAACTGATGGCCAAGCCTTCCATGAATTCCTCCCTGGCGCCAGACAATTATATCCGTCTCCCGGGCGCGCCGCGCCCCCCACCCAACAACCAGCGCCGCGCACTTCAACCGCGTGCCGATAATTACTACGGGCGAGGCGAGAATCACTTGGCTGGTTCCCGCTGACCAGGTTCCAGCAGTCCCTGGCGGACGAGCTTGCGGTGCTCTTTAAGGATGCAGTGATCCATGACGACCGTCAGCCCGTGGGCCAGCGCGCGCGCAGCCGCGCCGTGGTGGACCACTTCTTCTTGCATCCAGATGGCCCGGGCCCCAACGCGAATGGCGGCTTCGACGATCTCCGGGACGTGTTCCGGACGGCGGAAGATATTGACGATGTCGATCTTGTCCGGCACCGCCTCGAGACTCGGATAGGCCTTCTCCCCGAGGACCTCGGTTTCGTTCGGATTGACGGGGATGATACGGTAGCCCTGCCTTTGCATGTATTCGGTCACCCCATAGCTGGGGCGGTACTTCTTGCTGGACAGGCCGACCACGGCGATCGTGCGGCTGGTTCTCAGCAGGTCGGCGATTTCCGGAGTCATTTCTCGGCCGCCTCCTTCTTGTTGTCCAGACCGAGCAGCCGGCGGAAACGCGCCAACTCAGCGGCGCTGAGCGGCCTCCAGTGGCCCGGGCGCAGGTCGCCAAGCGACAGGAACCCGATATGCGTCCGCCGAAGCTTCTCCACGAGCCGGCCCAGATGGAGGAACATCAGGCGGATCTGGTTCTGCCGGCCTTCGATGAGTCGCACCTCGTACCACGGGCTCGGACCCGTGGCGACCAGCCGCAGCCGCGCCGGCGCCGTCCGCCGCCCGAACAGCGGCAGACCGTCGCGAAACTGTTGCTCCTGCTCCGGCGTGAGCCGGCGGTTGACTTTGACCAGATAAGTCTTCTCAAGATGCGAGGCGGGGGACATGACCCGAGCGGCAAAATCCCCGTCGTTCGTGAGCAGCAGAAGGCCCTCCGTGTGGTAGTCCAGGCGGCCGACGGGGTAGACCCGCTCCGGGATCCCCCTGAGGAACTCCATCACGGTCTTGCGGCCCTGGGGGTCCGAGACGGTCGTGACGCAGCCCCGCGGCTTGTTCAGTGCCACGTAGACGAGATTCCGCACCGGGCGCACCAGCTTGCCGTCGACCTTGATGTGGTCCCTCAGCGGATCCGCCTTCGCCCCAAGCTGGTTGACGACCCGGCCGTTCACCGTCACCCGGCCCTCGAGTATGTACAGCTCAGCCTTTCTCCGGCTGGCGATGCCGGCCTGCGCCAGGATCTTCTGGAGTCGCTGTTCGGCCACCACTCAGAACCAAGGATACTGAAAATGGCAGCTTCTCAGCGCTCGGCTTCCGGCCCGCCGGAGGGGGTGGCCTCCGGACCCGCCGTGGCCGCCGCTTCACTTTCGGAATCCGACAGGGCCAGCCGCGCCAGCTCCTCGAACTCCTTCAGCGTGGGCAGCTCGCTAAGGTCCTTCAGCCCGAAACGGACCAGGAACTCCTTGGTCGTCTTGTACAGGATCGGGCGGCCGAGGACGTTCTTGCGGCCCGCCGTGGTGATGAGCTTGCGGTCGAGCAGGGTCTTCAGCACCCCGGCGCCCTGAACTCCCCGAATCTCCATGATCTCGGGGGCCGTGATCGGCTGCTTGTAAGCGATGAGCGCCAGGGTTTCCAGCGCCGCCATCGACAGCTTGAGCGGCGGGGTCAATCTCTTGACGAAGGCGCGGATGGCCTCGTGGTGCTCGGCCTTCGTGCCCATTTTGTAGCCCTCAGCGACCTGGCGAATCGCCACGCCGTGCTCGGGCTTCTCATATTCCGCCACCAGCGCATCCAACGCTTGTTGAACCTCGGCCGGCGGCCGCTCGAGCGCCTCCGCGATCTGCTTGACTGTAAGCGGCTCGTCGGTGACATAGACGGCGGCTTCGACAATGGCACGCAGGCGCACCGTCTCCGCGTCCATTTCCCCGGCGCCCGACTCCGGGATCAGCTCCCCGAGGGATACGGTTTCCTTCAAGTCCATCAGTGCTTATGCCATTCCATGGCCCCCCCACTAGCTGTATTGTCGCTCCACAGCAGTGATCAGCGCATCGGAGGAGGCAAACTCATCGAAACCCTTGTGCTTCCGGATTGAAATGTCACTGAAGGCGTCCTTTTGCACGACCGCCACCGCCTGCAACTTGACCATCTCCAGAATCGCCAGGAACAGACAGATCATCGCCTTACGGCTCTTTTGCCGCTCGAACAGCTCGCCGACCGAAAGCATCTCGCGGGCTGAGCAGGCTCGCAGGAGGTTGGCCAAAAAGCGCATCATATCGGGCACGCTGACGTCTTCGTGTTCGACCTCTAAGGCAGGCCGGAATTTGGCCCGTTCCAGTACGGCCTGGAGCGTCTGAACCAGGTCGAATAAGGTGACGGCCAAGCCCGGACCATCGTCGTCGGCGAGGAACTCGCTGAGGCGCGGGTTGGACCAAGTGACCTCCTCGACCAAAAGCTTTTGGTGCAGCATCTCCGCCGCATTCTTGAACTGCTCGTGCTCAAGCAGCCGGTGAACCAACTCCTGGCGGGGATCCTCTTCGCCCTCCATCTCTTCAAGCGCCGGGTCGCGGGGCAGCAGCATTCTGGACTTGATGTGAATCAGCGTTGCAGCCATGTAGATGAACTCGGCGCCCAGCTCGATGTTCAGTTCGGCGGCGCGCTCCATATATTCCAGGTACTGCGCGGTGATGCGGGCGATGGGGATATCGTAGATGTCGATCTGCTGCTTGCGGATCAGATCGAGCAAGAGATCCAGGGGGCCGTCGTACTGCTCCAGGTGTACGTTTAACGGAGACGACACTTCCCTTCAACATAGCACGGGCCGCCTGGGCGGCCGCGCCAAACGGAGCGCCGAGCCTGGACGCTCCCCTCAACGCGTGCCGGGCGGCTTCTTGGGAGGCTCCGGGTTGAAGATTAAGGTGACATCGGCGGTGAGGGTGTCCTCGTGCACGGCAACCTTCGATAAGGCCTTTTGAAGATTGTCAAACACGCCTCGTTCGCGGACCTGCTGGAGGAAGTAGTCAGGGTAACTGTCGTCAAAGATCTCCCCTTCCTTCAGACCCCAGATGCGGCGGATCTCGTATTCCCCGTTGATGTCCAGCCCTTCGATCGAGAGCTTTCCGAACTTGAACTGAGGGCCCGGGCTGACGCGGAGCACGACGTCCACCGTCTTGTCCGTGTCGTGCACGGTGCGCTCGGGCGCCGTCTGCACGCGCAGGTACCCCTCCCGGCGCATGGCGGCGTTGATCCGCTGGATCGCCTTTTGCACCTCCTGAAAGTTGGCTACATCGCCGGACTTGAGGCCGGCGGCCTCGAGCAAGGACGCGTTCATCGACAGCGTCCCCTCCACCCGAATCTCGCCGAAGTTGTAGCTGGCGCCTTCATCCACCTGGACGGTGACCCGCAGGCCGTTGACATCGCCGGGGGCGGGTTGCGTGTCGATCTTCGGAAACGACACCCGTACCCGGCCGCGGGCCTCGTAGACCGGACGGACAGTGGTGTCCAGCAGCACGCGGAACCGGGGTTCGGTGTAGCGCGAGCCGATCGCGACGCCGTGAATCGCCTGCCGCAGCATTTCCGCAGGCACGGCGTCTGTTCCGGTGAAATCGACTTCGGCGATGACAGGCAGCGCGCCCGCCGGGTAGAACATGATGTACAGCTCCTCGGGCCGGTCGGCGGTCAGTTGGCCCTTGATCGCCTCGCCGAGGTTCTTCTGCTTTAGATACTGCTCAATGGCGGCGGCGTAGCGCGCGATCATCTCCTCGGTCCCGGGGATCTTGTCGGCGTACAGCGGCTGGGTCTTTTTCAGCCAGGCCCGCAGTTCTTCCTCGGCGACGGGGATGTTCACGAAGCGGAACGGGTAGATCTGCTGGATCTCGGCGACCTCGAAGACGACGGCGAAGCCGTCGCCGGATGGGGCCGGGCCGTACCGGAAGGCCACGGTTTCAAACGCGCCCGAGGCCAGCAGCCGGTCGCGCGCGGCCTCGAACGCCGTGCGGCCGGCTCGCTGCCCGATCTCAAGCCCGGTCAGCTTCAGGATCGTCTCCGTCCGAAAATACCGGTTCCCCTCCACCGCAAGGCTACGGATCGGCCAGGTGTCCGGCTCGGAAGCCGGCGGCAAGGCGGCGCGCCGAGGGCTCTGCGACCCGGCGGCGGCCGCCAGCAGCATGACGGGCAGCAGGCGGATCAACGGTCTCATCACTGTCTACTGTATTACTGACGCCGGCCTCAGCCCTTAGGGTTCAAACCCCCGATGCTAGAATGAGTTAAATGTCCTACGATGTGGTGATTATCGGCAGCGGCCCCGGCGGCTACAGCGCCGCTTTCCGCGCCGGTCAGCTCGGCCTCAAAACCGCCTTGATCGAGAAGGAGCCCAAGCTCGGCGGCACCTGCCTGCACGTCGGCTGCATCCCCACCAAAGCGCTCCTGCACACCGCCGAAGTCTGGGACTACTTCCGCCACTCTCAACAGCAAGGAATCCATTGCGAGAACCCTCGGCTGGAGTTGCCCTTGGTCCACGAGCGCAAAAACAGCATTGTCGCCCGGCATGCCAAGGGTCTCGAGTTCTTGGCCAAAAAGAACAAGGTCGATTGGATCAGGGGCTATGCCACCTTGAAGGGACGCGGGAAGGTGGAAGTCGCTTCCGACAACGGCCGCCGGACGCTCCAGGCGAATCACATCATCATCGCGACCGGTTCCAGAGCGCGGATGTTGCCCGGACTCGAAGCCGATCCCGACGTGATTCTCACCAACATTGAAATCCTCAACCTCCAACGGATCCCCGAAAAGCTGCTGGTGATCGGCGCCGGGGCCGTGGGCGTCGAATTCGCCTCCGCCTTCAACCGGTTCGGCTCCAACGTCACGATCCTGGAGATGCTGCCGCGGCTGGTTCCGCTCGAGGATGAGGAGGTTTCCAAGGAGCTGCTGCGATATTTCAGGAAAACCGGCATGCGGTGCGAACCGGGCGCCAGGGCCGAGGAGATCCGGCGCACCGACAAGGGCGTCGAGGCCACGGTGACGTTGAGCAACGGCCGCCGGGAGAAAATGGAAGCCGACGCGCTGCTGGTGGCTGTGGGACGGGCGCCGTGCACCGATAACATCGGCCTTGAAAACCTGAGCGTGGAAACCGACGGCGGCTTCATCAAGGTCAACCAATTCCAGGAAACGGCCGAAAAGGGCGTCTACGCCATCGGCGATGTTGTGGCGGGCAGCCCCCAACTGGCGCATGTGGCCGCCATGGAAGGGATGATCGCCGTAGCGCACATCGCCGGCAAGCCGGTCCGGCCGCTGCGCAAGGACCGCATTCCCAATGTCACCTACTGCGAGCCCGGCATCGGCAGCGTCGGGCTGACCGAGGCCCAGGCGCGCGAGCAGGGCTACCAGGTCAGGGTGGGCAAGTTCCCCTTCCTGGCCAACAGCAAGGCCTCGATTGCAGGCCACCACGAAGGCTTCGTCAAAGTCGTGGCGGATGAAAAGTACGGCGAGATCCTCGGCGTCCATATCATCGGCCCGCACGGCTACGAGCTGATCGCCGAAGCCGTCGCCGCGATGGAGGCGGAGGCCACCGTCGAGACCATGATGAGCACCGTCCACGCTCATCCCACCTTGTACGAGGCCGTCGGCGAGGCCTTCAACGCCGTCTACGGGCTGGCCATCAATGCGTAGCTTGGAATTGCGCGATCTGGGGCGGCTGGGCTATGCCGAGGCCTGCGAGCTTCAGCGGGAGGCCGTCGCCCGCCGGGCCGAGGGCGCCATCCCGGATCAGCTTCTCATCGTCGAGCATCCCCACGTCATCACCTTCGGCCGCAACGCGCGGCCGGAAAACCTCCTGGCCTCCCCCGACGCTCTGGCGCGCGCGGGCATCACCGTCCACGAAACCAACCGCGGCGGCGACGTGACCTATCACGGCCCGGGCCAGGTCGTCGGCTATCCGATCCTCGACTTGCGGCCGTGGAAGCGCGATGTCGTCGCCTATATCCGCGGCCTCGAGGAGGTGATCATTCGCACCCTGGCCGAGTTCGGACTCCCGGCGGGCCGCGAGTCCGGCATGACCGGCGTCTGGGTCGGCGGCCGCAAGATCGCCGCTATCGGCGTCCACATCAGCCGCTGGATCACCTCCCACGGCTTCGCCCTGAATGTGGACACCGACTTGAGTTATTTTCACTACATCGTCCCCTGCGGGCTGCGCCGGCCCGTCACCTCGATGCGCCGGGAGGGAGCCCCGGCCACCCGTTCCGCCGTCATTGCGGCGCTGGCCCGCCAGTTCGCTGCCGTTTTTGATTGTGAGATCCTGCAACCGGCAATAGCCACGGAGAAAATTCCATGACCGACGTCGTAATGCCCCAGATGGGCGAGAGCATCACCGAAGGCACGCTGACCAAATGGCTCAAACAGCCGGGCGAGCGTGTCGAACAGGATGAGCCCCTATTCGAAATTTCTACCGATAAGGTCGACACGGAAATCCCGGCGCCGGCCGCCGGAACCCTGGCCGAGATCCTCGTGCAAGAAGGCCAGACCGTTGCCATCAACACGGTGGTGGCACGTATCGCCCCGGACGGCGAGGCGGTTGCCGCGCCGCCCCCCGAAGCCGTGAAGGAGCAAAAGGAGGAAGCCGCCGCCGTCGAAGCGCCCGCCGCGGAGCCGAGACCGGAAACACCGCCCGAGCCGATGCCGGCCGAAGTGAAGGGCCCGATCTCTCCTCTGGTGCGGCGCATGGCCCGCGAACACAACATCGACCTCAGCCGGATCCAGGGCACCGGCGCCGGCGGCCGCATCACCAGACAGGACGTTGAGGCCTATCTCGCCGCCCGCGCCGAGAAGCCCGCCGCCGCGCCCGTTGCGCCGCCGGCAGAAAAAGTCGAGCCCGTGCCCCCGCCCGAAGCCCCCAGAAAGCGCGTCGAGCCCATGAGCATCATGCGCCAGAGGATCGCCGAGCATATGGTGCTCAGCAAGCGCACCTCGGCGCACGTGACCACCGTCCACCGCGTCGACATGACGCCCGTCGTCCGCCTCCGCGAACGCCTCAAAGGCGAGTTCAAGGAGCGCTACGGCTTCTCGCTCACCTTCATGCCGTTTATCACCCGCGCCGCCGCCCAGGCGCTCAGGGCCTTCCCGGTGGTCAATGCCTCCGTCGAGGGAACCAACATCATCTACCACAACGAGATCAACATCGGCGTCGCCGTCGCTCTCGACAACGGCCTGATCGTCCCCGTCATCCGCCACGCCGACGAGAAAAGCATCATCGGCTTGCAGCGCGCTATCGTCGATCTGGCCACGCGCGCCCGCTCCAAACAGCTCAAGCCCGACGAAGTTCAGGGCGCCACGTTCTCCATCACCAACTTCGGCAGCTTCGGCAGCCTGTTCGCCACCCCGGTCATCAACCAGCCCAATGTCGCCATCCTCGGCGTCGGCGCCGTCACCAGGGAACCCGTTGTGGTCGGCGACGCCATCGCCATCCGCTCCACCGCGTACCTGTCGCTGACCTTCGACCACCGCCTGATCGACGGGGCCGTGGCCGACCAGTTCACCGCCACCATCAAAGAGATTCTGCAGAACTGGAACGAGCAGGTGCTGTAGACGGGTGCCCCCCAGGCGCACCTTCAAACAAAACGCTGTCGTCGGCACGCCGGCACGGACGTCGAGCCCATCGACGCCCTCAACATCACCACCGGCTGATTCGACGCCAAACCACCTGTGGCTAGGGCACGGCCGTCACGGTCGCCACCGGCAGCGGATCTGTTTCGCCCGTCGGTCTGCGGCCGCCGGGCCGGTCGGGAATACGTCAGCGACGCCTGCCGCTTGAGCCAAGATCCCAGCTTCCGCTTCATCGGCTCCGAGAAAATCGGGAAGCGCCGTGCGGCGCTCTCTTGTCGGTTGCAGTCCGCCTACTCTCATAACAAGTGGGGCACGGCTGCGCAATGGATCAACCACGGGCAGAAGGCGGTGAGGATGACGCGCTGGAGCCCACCATCGTTACCGCGCCAATGGGGTGCGACGGTCGCTGAGTTTGATGGCGTACAAGCTGGGGAATCGGCAAGGGCGGCTCGCTTGGCCGCTCCGCCTCCGCAACGGGCCGCTGACACGCCTCGAACAACGAGTGGTCAAAACGCGCGGCAGCCTCATCAGGGACGCGCGCCGCGACAGGGTCTGGCTGACGGAAGGTCACTCGACTCCCCGACTCCTCGGCCCATGAATCCGCGCATCGAGGCGGCCAGTTCCCACGCCTACGGCGCCGGAAGGTGGCAACAACACCCCATCGAAGACCACGCCCAAGCGGGAGGTGTGGGAAAAATCCTGTTGGGGCTTGACACTGGGTCTGGCTGAGTATACCGTCAACGTATGCGGGAGTAGATGGAAGTGGCCCACGGGCCGTGTCAAACACGCCGGCCTGAGACTGCGCCGAAGAAAAACGCCTTGTCGGCCACAGGGGCTCAGGTTCCGCTGCCCAGCTTCGATTGAGGTGCCTGGCGAACTCCAGGAGATCCGGGATCCCATTCACGTCTTTGTCCGCTTGGACTCGGCGGAGCGTAAGCTCGTCGATTCCCGCCCTTTCCAACGACTGCGCGATATCCACCAACTGGCCTTGACGTATTTGATCTATCCCGGCGCCACGCATCGGCGCTTCGAGCATTCGCTAGGGGTTATGGAGGTCGCCAGCCGGATCTACGATGTGGTTACCGATCCGGCCAACGTGGGCCATGTATCGGTGAGAAGGATCATGGGCGACCGGGACTACTGGCGCAGGGTGGTGCGCGCGGCCGCCCTCTGCCACGACTTGGGTCATCTTCCTTTCTCACACGCCGCAGAGGCTGAACTGCTCTCCGACGGTTGGACCCACGAGCGCCTGGGCAAGGAGATCGTCCTAGACAAACTCGACGGCATCCTGCAGACGGAACTGAAGGTTAGGCCCGAGGATGTGGCGAAGCTGGCCGTGGGGCCGAAGTACTTCGAGACGGAGTTCAGCGATTGGGAGGCGATCCTGTGCGAGATCATCACGGGTGACGCATTTGGGGCTGACCGCATTGATTACCTGCTCCGCGACTCCTATCATGCCGGGGTGGCCTACGGCCGCTTTGACCATTACCGCCTAATCGACACCCTGCGGATCTTGCCCAAGGAAGAAGACGGATCGGAGGAGCCTGCGCTCGGTGTCCACCAAGGCGGGCTGCAATCGGCTGAGTCCCTGCTCTGGGCCCGTTATTTCATGCACACGCAGCTTTACTTCCATCACGTGCGCCGTATCTACGACATTCATCTGCGAGATTTTCTGAAGGAATGGCTTCCGGAAGGCCGCTTCTCAACACGACTGGAGGACCACATCCGGACTACCGATAGTGAGGTAATGGCGGCAATTCGGCAGGCGGCGCAGGACCCCAGCGCAAGAGGGCATGACTCCGCCCACCGGATCGTCGCGCGCAAGCACTTCCGGCTGCTCTACCAGCGCAACCCACGGGACCAGGAGCGGAACACCGACAGCGTCCGTTGCGTGTACGAAGCGGCGAGGACGAAATTTGGTGAGGCGTCACTGCGCCGGGATCCTTACAGACAGGAGTCTGCGCCCTTACAGTTTCCAGTCCTGGGCCGGGATGGTCGCATCCAGTCATCCCTGGCAATGTCGGAGACGTTGAAGAAAGTTCCGACATTCGCGGTGGATTCTGTCTACGTCGATCCGGACCGGCGGGAGGAAGCTCGCAAATGGCTGGAGGCGAATCGCGATAGAATCATTGCTCAAGGCCCCGACCAACGGGCGCCGCGAAGCGAGGAATGAAGTGGAGCGTCTGGATCGCGCCAGCGTGCTGCTGGCTTTGGTCGAAGCACTGCGATCGCGGGGAAGCTGGGCCGGCGAGACCCATTTGCAGAAGGCAACCTATTTTTTGCAGCAGTTGCTCGAAGTGCCGCTAGGCTTTCGGTTCATCCTGTATAAACACGGTCCCTTCTCCTTCGATTTGCGGCAGGATCTCGGCGGGATGTTTGCAGATTCCATGCTGGAGTGGGAGGTTCGCCCCTATCCTTACGGCCCAAGCCTGAGACCCGCAGCGTTGAGCGGCCTGTTGAAACGGCAGTTCCCTGAGCCGCCGCGGCGCTGCGCTCGGGAAATTGAGTTCGTGGCGGAGAAGTTGGCTCCGAAACCAGTCGTCGAGCTGGAGCGGCTGGCGACGGCGTTATACGTGACATTGCAGGGTAAGGTCGCGCCCGATCAGCGCGCTGCCCGCCTCTGTGAACTGAAGCCGCACATTTCACTCGCCGACGCGACGCGGGCATTCGCTGAAGTGGATTCGATTTGTGAGGAAGCCCGCCGGACTTTTCAAGATCGGTTTCGGCACGCCGCAGGCTAGAGTCCGCCGCGAAGAGGTAATCTATACCCAGAGTACCTTCTTCTGGGACGGAGCCGCATCCGCTCCCCTCCCCCGGAACCTCCGCTCCCCCGGCAAGCACTCCCCGCCGCGCTGAGCTAAGCTGGGTGTCAGTCAGCCTTATTCTTCGGAGGAAACCCCATGGCTCCAGACCTGCTGCGGCGGAGGGAGACGCACTTCATCCTCTGGCGGCCGCGGAATACCCACCCGCCGCCGCAATTAATCATTGGAACCTTTCAGCCCGGCAACCCCCCCTCGCTGGCGGAGCAAAAGGTCTTCGACCTCACACCTTCGCCGGACTTTCCCGAACTCTGGCAGAAACCGGCGGCCGAATGCGGGCTGGCTGACGGCCACGTCTACCATTACTGGTTTCGCGTCCGCGGGGCGCGTCCCGGGCCGGGCTGGGACCAGACGGTGGCCTGCACGGACCCGTGCGCCACGACCGTCGACTGGCGCCTGTTAGCGCCCAAAGCCCCGGCCCCGTTCGGCGCCGGCGACCGTGATCCCGCCGGCGTCGTGCGCTACGAGCACGGCCGGCTCGTTCCCTGCGATCCGGGGGGCGAGACGCCGGACTGGACCGGCGACGCCCCCACGGCCGCGCTGCCGCCCAACAACCAACTCGTCATCTATGAGCTGCCAACCCGCTGGAGCCGCACCGGCCCCGCCGCCGTGCCTGAGATCGGCGTCGGCACCTTCCGCGACGTCCAGGCTCTGCTCGACCCAGGCTGCTCCGGCGCCAACTTCGACGGGGTCGAGGCGCTGGCCTGCGGGCGCGCCTATCTTGCCGAGCTCGGCGTCAACGCGCTCGAACTCCTTCCGCCGGCCGACAGCTTCGTCGACCGCGAATGGGGCTACGCCACCAGCCACTACTTCGCCGCCGACTTCGATCTCGGCTTCCCCAAAGGCCACACCTCGCCAACCGCCTCCAAGGACCTGGTCGAGTTGGTCAAAACCTGTCACCAGCACGGCGTCCGCTTCTTCCTCGATGCCGTGATGGCGTTCGCCACCCGCGCCTCCTGGCAGGACGTCAACTTCCTCGATTTCCACGTCCAGCCCGGAGCCGGCGACCCCGAGGAGGATGCCCGGGACGGCTTCGGCGGCGACCTGTTCAAGTACAACTTCCGGACCGCGGGCTACGACCCCATATCGGGAGCAAGCTCCGACATCGTGCCCGCGCGGCAGTTCATGAAGGCACACCTGGCCCACTGGATGCGCTACTACCGCATCGACGGCATCCGCATCGACAGCGTGGTCAACATCATGAACTACGATTTCCTTCAGGAGTTCAAGGACTACGCCCGCGCGCTCTGGCGCGAGCGGTGGCGGCGCGATAACGCCTCTGAAAACGGGGCGGAGGCGCGCTTTCTGGTCGTCGGCGAAGAGCTCGCCGTCCCCATGGCGCTGCTCGAGCAGCGCCGGCTCGACGGGCTGTGGAACGAGCACTTCAAGCATATCCTCCGCCAGGCAATCCTCGGGCGAAGCCACCAGCCCGGCGAATCCTTTGCCGATACGGTGCGCAAACTGATCGACTGCCGGCTGCTTGGGTTCGGCGACGGCGCCCAGGCCGTCAACTATATCACCTCGCACGACGTCGAGGGCTTCCGCAACGAACGCCTCTACAATTACCTCGACAACAATGGCATCGTTTTCAAGGAGAAGCAGATCAAGCTGGCTTTCGTCTGCCTGCTCACCGCCGTCGGGATTCCGATGATATTCGCGGGCGAGGAATTCGCCGACCAGCACGACCTGGCGACGACCCACCCGGCCAAGCAGATCGATCCGGTCAACTTCGAGCGGCTCGAGGAGGGCTGGCGGCGGGGCATCTTCACATACGTGGCGCGGCTGGTCAAGCTGCGGGCCCGGCATCCGGCCCTCGCAATCAACGACACGAAGTTTCTGCACTTCGATTTTACCGGTGGGCGGCGCGTGGCAGTCTGGCAGCGGGGCATCGAGGGTACTGGAGAGCTCGTCGTGGTGGTCGCAAACTTCTCCGATTGGGGAACCGAGAACCCGCAAGATCCGGCCGCCGAGTACGTGGTCCCGAACTGGCCGCAAGCCGCGCCGGGACGGCGCTGGCGGGAGGTCACCCAGGACCGCGACGTCCCCGACCAGTGGGCCGGCCGCGAACCGCTCTATCCCTGGGAGGCCAAGGTCTACGTCCTCCTGTAGCCTGTCGCCATTCGCCGGCCGCCGCATCGCGTCCCGTTTGAGCTCCGGGCGGAAGA